>Ga0073932_1000090_pt1 | contig 225517 bp, 194 predicted proteins | sample DewCreD2012metaG_FD_76967 | JGI IMG/M metagenome (GOLD analysis project Ga0073932, IMG submission 76967) | Hot spring sediment bacterial and archeal communities from British Columbia, Canada, to study Microbial Dark Matter (Phase II) - Dewar... ... | reverse complement strand
GGATGGTTCGAAGACTACAATGAGCATGCTCCGCACAAGGCGCTCAAGTACCGATCACCGAGGCAGTACCGACGACTCTTAGCAGCCAAAGAACTGTGTCCGGCGAAATAGGGGCATCTCCAGGGGGAAAATGAACATAAAGAAAATTTCTTTTTCAGTAGTTACAACTTCCTTAATTTTATGTTCTGTACTGGTTTTTATGGCGGGTTGTGCTATTGGAAATAATGGTGCTGGAAATCCTCCTTCAAATGACATAGAAATTTCTAATCTTGCTAATGCTTGGATTTTCTTGGATGAAGACGAACCTGCAGGCACAAACTATAATACTACCGGGAGTTGCTACCAGAGGTTAATTACTGAAGGAGTTTATAAATCTGTTGACATGCTTTTTATATGCTTTGTAACGACAGTGCAAACAAGTTCTACCACTGTTCCTACAGGTAATGGTTCTTCATATACGATTCAAATTAAGGAAGCAGGGCATCCTGGAGGACTGACTAACCAGGATTATATGAATTATGTTATCAATGATGCCCGTAGTGCTAATCCTGATATTATAATTGTAGTAACCTTGAATTATCAACCCAAAGACCTAATTTCACAAATATTCACAAGTTCTGATTATGAGGCAAATGCTGCTCAGTTTGCTGACAACCTAATGGCTTATTTGAAGTACTATAACCTTGATGGCTTTGATATAGATTGGGAATCGCCTCTCAGTAGTTGGACCACTCAGGAGCAATTTAAATATCTGATTCAAGCCATAGGGGACAGGTTTCGTCAGGAAAAACAGCACACAGGCAAAAAATATTACTTGACGATTTCACCTGCTGTAGCGGTTAATTTAGATGCAGATGCAATAAACAACAATGTGGATTTTTTGAATCTTCAACTGTACTCAGGATTTACATATCCGTATCAGTTTACTGGTGCGGGAATTAATCAAAACTTACTTGCTTACGGCGCAAAGTTTGAAGCCCCTTATGCAGGTGGTCCAGAGGATCCAGGTTATGAAGATGCTCAACATGCTTATAGCACGGGTACCGCTATGGGCTATACCATATTTACCAACTGGCGTTTAAATTCAACTAATTTCGTCTATGAACAAGACCAACAAAAGATTTTGTATAATTTAGTGCATTAATTCATCTTTTAAACATAAGGCAAGTAAGTGGTTACAATAGAATTGTAGTATAATATAACAAGTTGAAAAATTCACAGGTTGGATTAGATGGTATAACTCAAATGCAAACGCAGTTTACTAAATATTTAGGGGGCAGTCTCAATATGAAGGAACTCGGAAATTGTGATTACATATTTTTCTCATCTGAAATATCAATAAATGATGTTATACACGATTTTATACCGTTGTAGGGGATAAAAATTGAAAAGGATTGGCTTTAAATTTTTAAAGAATGAGTGGAATAAAGAATTAAAAGTTTTAAAAGAATATCAGTTTTTCGTGATATTTCTTCTTCTTTTATTTCCTATCTTTATTTTTTTTGTAGGTTGTGATATGTTTCTGTCTGAATCAGAAGAAAACGTAAGATCTATCCAAAAAGTTCATATTTTCTACTACCCTTGGTACAGGAATCCTCAGACAGACGAATGTTGGAAACATTGGGATCAGAATAATCACAATCCCCCGGATGATATAGCATCCAACTTTTATCCAGTTTTAGGCGCATACAGTAATAATGACCCTGATACAATAGATAAGCATATGCAATGGATAAAGAACTCACATGTTGGTGTAATAATCATTTCATGGTGGGGCCAAGAAAGCTGGGAGGAGGATCCGGTTCCTTTGATACTGGAAAAAGCAAAAAAGTATGGATTAAAAGTAGGATGGCATATTGAACCATATTCGGGACGTACCGCGGCATCTGTCAAAAATGATATTGAATACATAATAAATACCTACGGTTCTTCACTAGCATTCTATAGAGACGTAAACCATGGAAACAAACCGATATTTTACATCTATGATTCGTATCGTATCAGTGAGAATGACTGGGCAACCGTGCTTTCGCCAACAGGTACTGACACAATTCGTGGCACACAATACGATTCAATAGTGATTGCGCTTTTTGTAAACTCTGATGATACATCTTTCGTACTCAATGGTTATTTCGATGGGTTCTACACCTACTTCGCAACAGATGGATTCACTTATGGCTCCACACCATCAAACTGGGCAAGTATGGCACAGTGGGCGCGCGATAATAACAAAATTTTCATTCCAAGTGTCGGACCAGGCTATGACGATACCCGTGTTAGACCTTGGAATTCCGTCAACCGGCGTGATAGAGAAAATGGTGCTTATTATGATAGGATGTTCCAGGCGGCGATTAATATTAACCCAGACATAATTTCAATAACATCGTTCAATGAATGGCACGAGGGCACTCAAATAGAACCCGCTGCCCCAAACAAAGTTTCCCCGGATGGCTATGATTATATTGATTACCAACCACATCCAGATACTTTCTATCTGTACAAAACTTTATACTGGAGTAATATCTACATAAAAAACTCAACACACTGTAGTGCCCTGGCAAGATGTCGTGCTGTCATCCCTCTGTCCATCCACCACTGCCTCGACCTTTCTCTGGGTGTCCTGGGTTCAGCAGGATAGTGTGTATTTGCCGCGAGTCGCGCCTGTGACAAGCTGAACGTGCGGGTGATTTCATAGACCAGCAATTTGTTGTCCTTGTCTTCCGCGCCGCTGTCCGTGCGTGGGCGGCGGACAGCAAACGTGGACTGCCGTTGGCGTAAGGCATTTCAGGAAGCAACCCCGTCAGTTGGGGATGTCTGTGGCCCATATGAAAGAGACCTGATCCTGCAGTGGGGCTGAGGTAGTAACCTGCCGTCGGAGAGTTTCCTTTCTCGCCTTTCCGCGCTACAATACTTGGTCAACCAGGAGAACGCATGGCTGAGCAGTTGACCCCCAGAAGCAAGGATTTCTCGGCGTGGTACACCGAGGTCGTCCAGAGGGCGGAACTTGCGGACTACTCGCCTGTCCGCGGATGTATGGTCATCCGTCCGTACGGGTACGCGCTCTGGGAGCATATCCAGTCGGCGCTTGACCGCAGGTTCAAGGAGACAGGCCACACCAACGCCTACTTCCCGCTCTTCATCCCTCACGACTTCATCCAGAAGGAGGCGGAGCACGTAAAGGGGTTTTCCCCTCAACTCGCGGTGGTGACCCACGGCGGAGGGGAGCAACTGGAAACACCTCTTGTCGTGCGACCGACCTCTGAAGCCATTATCGGACATATGTACGCGAAGTGGATTAAGTCGTACCGGGACCTGCCTGTCCTCATCAACCAGTGGTGCAACATCGTGAGGTGGGAGATGCGCACACGGCTGTTTCTGCGCACCACCGAGTTCCTCTGGCAGGAAGGCCACACGGCTCACGCGACCCATCAGGAGGCGCAGGAAGAGGTGCTGCGGATGCTGGATATCTACGCGGAGTTTGCCGAAAAGTGCGCGGCAATCCCTGTCATCAAGGGCAGGAAGAGCGAGACAGAGCGATTCCCCGGCGCGCTTGAGACCTACTCCATCGAGGGGATGATGGGAGACAAAAAGGCGCTCCAGATGGGCACATCCCACGACCTCGGGCAGAACTTCGCAAAGGCGTTTGACATCCAGTTTCTTGACCAGAGCAACTCCCTGCAGTACTGCTGGACGACAAGTTGGGGCGTGTCCACCCGGCTCATCGGCGCAATCATTATGGTGCACGGAGACGACAGAGGACTTGTCCTGCCTCCCGCTCTCGCGCCGGTCCAGGTGGTCTTTGTGCCTATATTCAAGACGGCGGACGAGAAGACGCGGACGATAGAGGTCATTTCGCGCCTTGTCGCGTCGCTGCGTCCTGCGGTGAGGTGCCACATAGACGACAGGGACGAGATGACCCCCGGATGGAAGTTCAACGAATGGGAACTCAGGGGGGTACCGCTGCGCATAGAAGTGGGACCTCGCGATGTGGCGGCAGGGCAGGCGGTTGCGGCGCGCAGAGACATCCCCGGCAGGGACGGCAAGAAGGCATTTCCGCTTGACAGCGCCGCCTCTGAAATCGCGCGGCTCCTTGACGACATTCAGCACAACCTCCTTGCGTCCGCCCGCAGGTTCAGGGACGCGCACACCTTCCGTCCCGCCACATGGGAGGAGTTCAAGGTGGCGGTGGAAAACGGCTTTGCGCTTGCGGGATGGTGCGGAGACCCTTCGTGCGAGGAAGCGATTCAGGAAGAGACGAAGGCGACCAACCGCGGACTTCCCATTGACCAGCCGCCTCGCGGGGAGATTCCGCCCTGCGCAAAGTGCGGAAAGCAGGGAACCGGCATCGCCATATTCGCAAAGGCGTACTAAACAATGAAGCATGCGGTCGGAGTGCTTGGCAGATGTCTGCGGTTGAGTTGGCCGGAGGCGGTGATGCTCGCCGGCGTGTCCGCGTGGGCTTTTGCCTCAGTCGTCCTGCGACAACGCCTCTTCGGGTCTCTGTCCTCCGGCGCGGAAGACCCCATCGCGGCTCCCGACCTCGCCCTGTTGGCCCTGTACGGGATTGACTTTTATCTGACGGTGTGCGTCTACGCCGGATTGAGTCGGTCTCTTAGAGAAGCGTCTCTTTCCGTGCGCTTTTTTTTCAGAGACGGCTGGCACTTCCTCTCGCGGATGCTCCTCTACAACCTCTTTGTGCTGTGCGCGGGGATGGTGCTGATCACCATCCCGGTGTTCATCAACGACGCCCTCGTGTCAAGCCATCCGCTGGTGGCAGGCGCACTCGTCGCGGTGGCGCTCACGTGGGTGGCGGTGCCGCTCTACGTTCTCTTTCTGACACTTCTTGCACCGTTCATCGTCCTTACCACAGACGGGCCTCTCATCCCTGCACTGCGCGTCTCGTTTCTCATCATGCGCAGGCAGTTGCCGGGCATCCTCTTTGTCCTGGTCTGCCTCGGAGCGCCGATGGCGGTTGCAATAATGGCCGAGCGGTTCTATAATGTGCTGACTTTCGCCGGTCTTTTCCTCACGGCGCTCAGGACGCTGGCGCTTGTGTATCTGGAGATTGCGGCGGCAAAGGCGTTTCTCCTGTTTTCTGTACCTGAGAGGAAGGAGACCCATGAAGGAACTGTTTGAGATTCGCTGGCATGGACGCGGCGGACAGGGCGCGAAGACCGCTGCGCTTCTCTTCGGAGACGCAGCCCTTGCGACCGGAAAGCACATCCAGGCGTTCCCCGAGTACGGACCTGAACGGATGGGAGCGCCTGTGCAGTCGTTCAACCGCATCAGTTCCGCACCCATCCGTACCCACGCAGGCATAGAGAAGCCGGATGTCGTCGTGGTGCTTGACGTGTCGCTCGTTGAGCAGGTGGATGTGACGGCAGGGCTTGACCCGAAGGAAGGCATCCTCCTTCTGAACGCCTCCGAGGACCCGGAGACGATGCGGAAGAAACTCAACTTTCCCGGACGCATCTGCACGGTAGACGCCTCGCGCATCGCGATGGAGTGCATCGGAGGCAACATCCCGAATACCCCTCTCATCGGCGCGATGGTGAAGGTGACCGGCATCCTCCCCCTTCTGGAACTCCTCGAGGACACGAAGAAGAAGATGACGGCGAAGTTCAAGAATAGGCCGGAAATCGTCGAAGGCAACCTGAAAGCGATTGAGCGCGCGTACGCAGAGGTCCGCGGGTAGACCCGCAAGGAGAGCGTCATGGACGAACGGAAGAAGGGCTGGAAGGAACTCCCGGAAGGAGATGTCCTTGCGGGGGCATCGTCGTTGAGTTTCAGGACAGGCAACTGGCGGACGATGCGCCCGGTGCACCACAGGGAGAAATGCATCAACTGCTTCCTGTGCTGGGTCTCCTGCCCGGACGGCGCCGTCATCGTGAGAGACGGCAAGTTCGGCGAGTTCAACTATGACTACTGCAAGGGCTGCGGCATCTGCGCGCACGAGTGCCCGAAGGACGCCATCGAAATGGCGCCGGAGCACGGAACAGGAAAGGGTGAAACATGACGCCGGGAAAACGGGTTGCGAAGACGGGAAACGAAGCGGTTGCCGAGGCGATGCGGCAGATAAACCCGGACGTGGTCGCCGCCTATCCCATCACGCCCGCCACGGAGATTGTCCAGATATTCTCCCAGTTTGTCGCCGACGGTCTGGTCTCCACCGAGTATGTGGCGGTGGAAAGCGAGCACAGCGCGATGAGCGCCTGCATCGGTGCAAGCGCCGCCGGAGCGCGCGCAATGACGGGAACCTCGTCCCAGGGGCTGGCGCTGATGTGGGAGATGCTGTACATCGCCGCCGGACTGCGCCTGCCCATCGTGATGTCGGTAGTCAACAGGGCACTGTCCTCGCCCATCAACATCCACTGCGACCACTCCGACACCTTCGGGGCGCGGGACAGCGGCTGGATTCAAATCTACTCCGAGAACGTGCAGGAGGCGTACGACAACCTGATTCAGGCGGTCAGAATCGCGGAACACCCCGATGTGCGTCTGCCCGTGATGGTCACCACCGACGGGTTTATCCTCAGCCACTGCCTTGAGGACCTTGAGGTGCTTCCCGACGAGGCGGTCAGAGAGTTCGTCGGCAAGGCCCAGAAGCGGACCTGTCTGCTTGACAGTTTTGACAAGCCGATTACGCTCGGCGCGCTCGACCTTCAGGACTACTACTTCGAGCACCGCAGGCAGACGGCAGAGGCGATGATGAGGGCATACGGTGCCATCCCGCGGGTCGCGCAGGAGTTCGCCGCGCGGTTCGGCAGGTCGTACGGGTTCCTTGAAACCTACCGGATGGACGACGCGGATGTTGCGGCACTTGTCATCGGCTCCACCACCGGCACCGTGAAGGATGTCGTTGACAGGATGAGACAGCAGGGCAAGAAGGTCGGATGCGTGAAACTGCGGGTCTTGCGGCCTCTGCCCGCGGAGGAACTGCGGGCAGCGCTGTCAGCCGCGCGCGCAGTCGGCGTCCTTGACCGTGCCGACGGGCTCAACGCGTTCTGCGGACCTCTCTATCAGGAAACCGCCGCGGTCCTCTACGACGCGCAGCACAGGCCAATCATCCAGGACTACATCTACGGGCTCGGCGGCAGGGATGTCAGGCCTGAACACATCGAAGAGGTCTTCGCAGACCTGCTGAACGCTGCATCAGCGGGCAGGAAAACCCAGACACTGAGATACATCGGCGTGCGCGAATAGGCCGCCGGGAGAAGGAGAAGAGACAATGCCATCTGTCAAGGAACTCGCGAAGCGGCAGGAACGGTTCGTCTCAGGACACCGGTTGTGCCCCGGGTGCGGAGCGGGCATCGTGGCTCGGCTGGTGCTCCTCGCCATCGACAAGCCGGTTGTCGTCGGATGCGCAACAGGGTGCCTCGAAGTGTCCTCCACAATCTTCCCCTACTCTTCCTGGAACACGCCGTTCATCCACTCCGCGTTTGAGAACGTAGCAGCAACCATCAGCGGAGCCGAGGCGGCCTACCGGTCTCTGAAGAGGCAGGGACGGATTGACAGAGAGGCCGTCTTTGTCGCCTTCGGCGGAGACGGCGGCACCTACGACATCGGGCTGCAGTCCCTGTCAGGCGCGGCGGAACGGGGACACAGGATGCTCTATGTCTGCTACAACAATCAGGCGTATATGAACACCGGCATCCAGCGCTCTTCCGCGACCCCGAAGGGCGCAAGCACCACCACCTCCCCTGCCGGCAAGGTGATCCCCGGAAAAATCCAGTGGATGAAGGACCTTGCGTCCATTCTGGTTGCGCACGGAGTGCCGTATGTGGCGACCGCGGTGCCGGGCAGGTATATGGACCTCATCAGCAAGGTGGAGCGGGCTGTCTCCACCGACGGATTCTCTTTCATCGATGTGCTGACCCCCTGCCGGCTCGGGTGGCCTCACGACCCTGCGCTCACGATGGAGATCTCCCGGCTTGCCGTTGACACCTGCCTGTGGCCGCTGTACGAGGTGACCAACGGCGTCTACAAACTTTCCTACCGTCCGAAGGAGAAGAAGCCTGTCATTGACTGGCTGAAACTCCAGCGCAGGTTCGCCCACCTCCAGAGACCGGAGAACGCACCCATCGTTGAGGCAATCCAGCAGGAGGTTGACCGCAGGTGGGAGGCGATTGTACAGAAGTGCGGAGGATAACGAAGAGGAGGCGAGACACTGAGGGCGCCTGCCTGCGCCCGGCTTCCGAAAACAGCCCTCATCATCCACAACCGCAGGAGCACCTATGAACCGGTTCAGCAAAGAACGCCTTTCGCAGGAGGAGATTGCGCGGCTGAGGGAACTGAGCCGCCTGTGCAGGGGAGACATCCTGACGATGACGACGCTCTGCGACAGCGGACATCCCGGCGGTTCGATGTCGTCCCTTGACATCTTCCTGACGGCGTGGTCGTTCGCGAAAGTCTCTCCGCAGACGGTCAACGACCCCTCCCGCGACCGCATCGTGGTCAGCCACGGACACACCTCCCCGGGCGTCTACGCGGTGCTCGGGCGGCTCGGGTTCTGCGACCTTGAGGCGGCGATTGCGACCTTCCGCGCGTCGGGGAGCATCTTTGAAGGACACATCGTGCGGGACGTGCCGGGCGTGGAGTGGGGAACCGGCAATCTCGGGCAGGGGCTTTCCGCCGCCTGCGGATTCGCGCTCTCTGCGAAACTGCACAACCGCGACACGCATGTGTTCTGCCTGATGAGCGACGGCGAGCAGACCAAGGGGCAGGTGGGGGAGGCACGCAGGTTTGCGGTCAAGTACGGACTGAACAACATCACCGTCGCGATTGATTTCAACGGCATCCAGATTAGCGGGAAAACTGATTCGGTGATGCCGTGCGGCGTTGCCGAGAACTGGCAGTCTGACTGCTGGGATGTCATTGAAACCGACGGACATGACCACGCGCAACTGTACGCCGCCTTCCGCAGCGCCACGCTCTCAGACAGGCCTGTCTGCATCATTGCGAACACGGTCATCGGTAAGGGTGTCTCCTTTATGGAAGGCAGGCATATCTACCACGGCAAGTCGCTGTCGGTCAAAGAGTACGAAAAGGCGATGGCTGAACTGGGGCTTTCGCCTCAACTGGACAGGTACCGGGAAAAACGGCAGGCACAGTGGCATTTTTCGCGGAGGAGTTTCCCGTTTTCGCCCGTCTGCATCAAGGGCGAACCCATTGTCTACGGGAAGGCGGAGAAGGTGGACAACAGAACTGCGTACGGGAAAGCGCTCGCCGACCTTGGACGCCTGAATAAAGACCGGACGGAGTACCCCTTCGTGGTGTTCGACTGCGACCTCGCCACCTCGGTGAAAACGGACCTCTTTGAGAAAGAGTTTCCGGAGAGGTTCTTCCAGTGCGGCGTGCAGGAACACCACGCGGCAACGGTGGCCGGAGCCATCTCAACCGACGACGTCATAAGTTTCTTCTCCGACTTCGGCGTGTTCGGCGTCGATGAGACATACAATCAGGCACGGCTGAACGACCAGAACCACGCCAATCTGCGGCTGGTGTGCACCCACCTTGGACTGGACGTGGGAGAAGACGGCAAGACCCACCAGTGCATTGACTACCTCGGACTCCTGCGCAACTGCTTCCACTTCAAAGCCATCATCCCCGCGGATGCGAACCAGACCGACCGGGTCATACGGGCTATTGCGGATCAGCCTGGCAACTTTTTCGTCGGCATGGGCAGGTCAAAGACGCCGATGGTCCTCAGAGAGGACGGCGAGGTCTTCTACGACGCAGCATACCAGTTCCGCTACGGCAAAGCGGACATCCTCCGGAAGGGCACGCACGGCTACTTCATCACGATGGGATGTATGGTGTTCAGGGCGCTTGAGGCGCACGCCCTGCTCAAAGAAAAGGGTGTCTCGATGGGCGTCATCAATATGTCCTGTCCGCTGGTGATTGACGAGGAGGCACTTTCCGAGGCAGTTGCGACAGGTCTCATCGTCACCTGCGAGGACCACCACAGGGACACAGGGCTCGGCGCCACTGTGGGACTTTACCTTTCGGAACGCAGATACTCCGGCAGATTCATCCGCAAAGGCGTTGCCTGCTACGGCAGTTCCGGAAAACCCGACTACCTGTTTGCCCTCCAGGGGCTTGACCCTGCCTCCCTTGCGGAGGAGGTGACGCGGGCGCTTGGCACGTGAGGCGCCGAAAGAAAGGACAACGATGTACACGCTCTCCGCATTCGGCGATGAGATAGGTCCCGACCTTCAGGAGCAGATGGAGGTGCTCTCGGCGCAGAAGGTGCGGTACCTTGAACTGAGGGGGGCATGGGGAAAAAACGTCATGGAGTTTTCCGACGAGGACGTGCGCCGCGCACAGGCGCTCCTCGCACGGTACGACATCAGGGTGTCAGCCATCGGCTCGCCCATCGGAAAAATCAAGATTACCGACAATTTTGACGAACATCTTGAAAAGTTCCGCAGGGCGGCGCGCCTTGCGCAGATGTTCGGCACGCAGTATGTCAGGGTCTTCTCCTACTACCCGCCGGAAGGTGGAAAGATACAGGACCACAGGGACGAGGTGGTCAGAAGAACCCGCCTCCTTGCCGAGGAGGCGGAGAAGGAGGGCGTCATCCTCGGACTTGAGAATGAACTTGACCTGTACGGCGAGAACCCTGAGGGAAACCTTGACCTTCTGAACACCGTCAACTCACCGCACCTGCGGGCGGTGTTTGACCCCGCGAACTACATCATCGCGGGGATACGGCCGTATGACAGGGCGTACCCTCTCTTGAAGGAGTGGATTGAGTACTTCCACATCAAGGACGCGTTCCCGGGAAGGCAGGGCGAGCATTTCACCTGCGTCCCCGCGGGAGAAGGACAGGGACAGATTTCACGGATTCTTGCCGACTTTGCCCCGTATGCCTCGCGGCGCAGGACGTTCCTCACGCTGGAACCTCACCTCAGTTCCGGCGGAAGGTTCTCCGGATTCACCGGGCCCGCGAAGTTCGTAACGGCGGTTGAGGCGCTGAGAAGGATACTCTCCGACATAGGAGCGTCGTATGGCTGAGTGCGCAAATAAGGCAAGGAATCTGAAGCGGTGCACCTGCTCGTATCCCGGCTGCGGAAACAAGGGCGTGTGCTGCGAATGCCTCCACTACCACTGGCAGATGAGACAACTGCCCGGATGCCTGTTTCCCCCTGACGCCGAAAAGACCTACGACAGGTCGCTGGAAAAGTTCATTGAGGTGTGGTCGAAGACCCTGCGGAAGGCGTAGCCGTCCCCGACGGGCATCCGCAGATACCGACGGTTTCAGTGGCGGCGCAGAGGAACCCCTGGCAGGAACCTGACAATCTCATTCTCAAGGGCCTGCACAATCTCCTTCTCCGGATAGGTTGCCTTCACCTTCCCCTTCACGAAAAGCGCCCACCGCCCCTTGCCTCCCGCGATGCCGATGTCTGCCTGTCTTGCCTCGCCAGGACCGTTGACCTCGCATCCCATCACCGCAATGGTGAGAGACGACGCCTCCGGATGGTGCTCTGCGATGCGCCTCACCATCCTTTCCACCCTTCCAAGGACGGAGAAAAGGTCCACCCGCGTTCGTCCACAGGTCGGGCAGGAGACAATCTCCGGGAAGAACCTGCGCAGTCCGACCGCCTGAAGGAGGGCGCGTCCGTATGCCACCTCGTCCTCAGGAGGAGCGGTGAGAGAAACCCGTATGGTGTCGCCGATACCTTCAAGCAGAAGACAGCCGATGCCTGCCGCCGACTTTGCTTCCGCCACCGGTCCTCTGCCCGCTTCCGTGATGCCGAGATGGAAGGGGTAGTCGCACCTTTCCGCTATCTGCCGGCAGGCGGCAACCGTATCGTACACGGAAGGGCTCTTCACCGAGATGACGATGCTGCGAAACCCGCCATCTTCAAAGAACTTCAGCGTGTCAAGACAGCAGGAGACCATGCTTGACGCAACAGACCCCCTCACCCTCACAGAACCCGAGTTGACGCCGATCCGGATGGGAACGCGGCGCGACCTGCACTCGGCAAGTATGGCGCGCAACTGCGTTCTCGGGATGTTGCCCGGATTGATGCGAATCTTGTCCGCCCCTGCTCTGACCGCGGCAAGGGCAAGGTCTCCACGAAAGTGAATGTCCGCAACGACGGGAACACTGACCGCTCTTTTCAGCGCCGGGATGGAAGCGACCTCGTCCTCGCTGAGTATGGAGACCCTGATGAGTTCCGCCCCGGCCGCCTGAAGTTTCCTTGCCTGCGGAAGGAGCGCGGAAACAGCGCCTGTCGCAATCTTCGTCATCGCCTGCACCGACACAGGGCTGTTCCCGCCGATGGTCACGGTTCCCGCCCTGACAGGGAGCGACTTCCTCCGGTTCATCGAACTGGCTGCGACTGCTCCTGCTGTCTCATCCTGAGGAGTTGCTGTTTCTCCTCCGCAATGCGCAGGAGGTCGTTGTAGGTGACATACAGGGCGAGGCAGAGAATCAGCACGAGTCCGCCGTACTGGACCGCCTCAAGAAACCTCCTTCTTGGTCTCCTGCGGGTCACCCGCTCCGCGGCGAGGCCGACAAGATGCCCTCCGTCCAGCACAGGGAAGGGAAGAAGGTTGATGTAGCCAAGGTTGATGCTGATGAAGGCGAGGAAGTAGAGATACTTCGCAATGCCGGCGTGAGTAACCTGCGCGGTCCACTGCGCAATACCCACCGGGCCGGCAAGCGCGCTGGGCGAGACCTTCCGCGTGAACAGGAGTTTGAAGGCAAGCCCGATGCCGTAGGTCATCTTCCCAAACTCCTGCCCTGCCCGCACGCACGCCACCGGGAAGGAGTACTTCTCCATCTTTTCGCTCGGCGCGATGCCAATCATATACACAAGGGCTTTCCTGCCCGAGGCGTCTATCCCTTCGTGCTGCTGCGGGACGACGGAAACGCTCAGTTCTTGCCCTGCCCGCCTGACGGTAATGACGACGGGTTTCGCCGGGTCTTCCTTCGCAGCGTGCCGGATGCGCTGCGTCACGTCAAACCACGTCCTGCACGCCTCGCCGTTGACGGCGATGACCTCGTCCCCGACCTGCAGTCCTGACCGCGCGGCAGGGAGCCCTTGCTCGAAGCCACCTATCTTTGTTCCGTCGTATCCCGGCACGCCGAGAATGAACACGGGGACAAGAAGCACGAGCCCGAAGAGAAGGTTGTGGACGGAGCCAGCCGCGACAACCAGCGCCCTGATGCCGGGTGGCTTTCCCATATACTCGTTGGGCTGGGGCTGGGTATGCTCGGAATAGTCCTCTCCCGCCATCCGCACAAAGCCGCCGAAGGGGATGAGGCAGACCTGATAGACGGTTCCCCCCCTCTTCCACCTGAGAAGACGCGGTCCGAACCCGAGGGAGAAGACCTCAACGGTGATGCCGCTCTTCTTGGCAACCCAGAAATGGCCGTACTCGTGGACGAGGATGAAACTGGAAAACATCACCAGAATGCCCGCCACGCTGACCAGTGGATCAAGCACCGGCAGAAGCATCTGTGCGAAGGTCATAGGAGTTTCTCCGTTTCCCGCCGCGCTTCCTCGTCGGCCTCCATAACGGTACGAAGGTCGCGGCAGGGACGCGGCGTGTGGTGAGCGGTCACCTGCTCTACTACCCGAACTATCCTCTCAAACGGAAGACGCCCTGCGAGAAACCGTTCAACAGCCGCCTCGTTTGCGGCGTTGAGAACCACCGGCAGGGTGGTGCCTGCCTGCCCCATTGCCAGGCGCGCCAGTTTCAGCCAGCCCGCACCGGCAGGCGGCTTCTCAAAGGAGAGCGTTTCCACCGCGGCGAGGTCAAGCCGCCCCCAGTGAGCCGGCGCCCGCTCCGGATAGGAAAGCACATTGCTGAGGGCGAACCTCATATCCGGCTTTGAGAGCAGCGCGAGCAGATTCCCATCGGCAAACTCCACGATGCCGTGCACAACCGCCTCCCGGTGAATCAGCACGTCTATCTGCCGGGGGCTCAGGTCGAACAGATGCTGCGCCTCAATCATCTCGAACGCCTTGTTCATCAATGTGGCCGAGTCCACCGTGATCTTCCTTCCCATCTTCCATACGGGGTGGACAAGCGCCTGCCTCACCGTAACCCCTGACAGCGACTTCCTCCCGAAAAAAGGCCCTCCCGAGGCGGTGAGGATGATGCGAGATACATGGGCGGTACCCTCGTGGCGCAACAGTTGAAAGATGGCGTTGTGTTCGCTGTCCACCGGCAGAATGATAGCCCCGCTTCGCCGCGCCGTTTTCATCACCAGATGCCCTGCGACGACAAGAACCTCTTTCGTGGCAAGCCCGACCGTCCTTCCGCTCTCCAGCGCGGCCAACACCGCCGGCAAACTGCTGATGCCCGGGATGGCGGCGACCACTGTGTCTGCGCCGTCAGCCGTTGCTATGTCAATCAGCCCCTGAGCGCCGGAAAGGAACCTCACACCGGGGAAGGCCGCGCGCAGCGCGCGGCAGTCCCCGCCGAACCAGACATATCGCGGAGAAAACTCCACTATCTGCCTTTTCAGAGAGGCGAGATTTGACCCGCAGGCAAGTCCCACCACCGTGCGCTCCCGGCTCCGGCGCACGACCGCCAGAGTGCTGCGGCCAATGGCGCCGGTCGAGCCAAGCACGACCACCCCTCCGCGCGCCGTTTTGTTCATAGCCCTTGCCCTTCCCTTAGTATACGGCACTTTTTGCTGTGAGACAACGGCGGAAGATGATAAAATACATCTATGCTGCCTGTTGATATCGTGTATCTGGCGATTGCTGCCGCAGTGATTCTTCTCCCTCTGGTGTCCCGCCGGGTGGAGCACAATCTTGAACTGTTCTTCCTCGCCGTGGGCATCCTGACCGCGACGGTTGCGCACCTGCGGGAACCCGAGCCGGTTCTGACCGCGGAACTCGTCAGAGCCGCGCTCACCGAGCCCATCCGCATCACGATTGCCGTACTCGTCGCCAGTTACCTCTTCCACTTCTTCCACCACAGGGTCACGCACGGCATCCTTTTTCTTCAGGACAGGTGCGGTGGCAGGGTGTTCGGATGGGTGCTCGTCGCATCACTCGGGCTGGCGTCAAGTTTCATTACCGCCATCATCGCCGCCCTCATCCTCTCTGAGGTGATGACCGTCCTGCGCGCCGACGAGAAGAGAGAGAGACAACTGGTGGTCATCTGCTGCTTCTCCATCGGACTTGGAGCGGCGCTCACGCCCGTGGGAGAGCCGCTTTCGACCATCGCCGTCGCAAAGCTGCGCGGCGACTTCTTCTACCTTGCGCGCATCATCGGCGCGCCGGTGCTGTGCGGCATCTGCGCACTGGCTGCGCTCGGCGGGATGGTGCTGCACGGCAGGGCGCCTTCGCAGGAGGAGCAGCCGAGGAGAGCGCGGGGAGATGTCAGGGAGATATGGCTGAGAACGGGCAAGGTGTACCTCTTCATCCTCGCCCTCATGCTCCTCGGTCACGGGTTCCAGCAGGCGATTGACAGGTATGTGGTGCGTCTGCCCGGAGCGTTTCTCTACTGGTTCAACTCCCTCTCTGCGGTCCTTGACAACGCGACGCTTGCCGCGGCGGAACTCAGTCCGAAGATGACCGTGCTTCAGATACGGATGGCGCTGATGGGACTGCTGGTCGCCGGAGGCATGCTTATCCCGGGAAACATCCCCAACATCATCTGCGCAGGCAAACTGCGCATCTCCAGCAGGGACTGGGCGATGACGGGCGTGCCGCTGGGCACGGCACTGATGGGGGTCTACTTCGTCGTCTTCCTGTTCTTGCACTGAGAGTGACCAGAGAGTCCGCCAAACTTCCGTTCGCGGCGGCTGAAGTCGCACACTGCCTTCCGCAGGTGACGGGCAGTGAAGTCGGGCCACAACGTTTTCGTGAACCAGTACTCTGCGTACGACGCCTGCCAGATAAGGAAGTTGCTGAGGCGCTGCTCTCCCGCGGTTCGGATGATGAGGTCCGGGTCAGGCATCCCCGCAGTGTCAAGACAGCGACTCACCGCCTCTTCCGTCGGTCTTTTCCCCATCGCTGCAAGTTTCTCAAACGCCCTGACAAGTTCCTGCCTGCCTCCGTAGTTGATGGCGAATGTCAGGGTCAGTTTCTTCCGCGACGCCGTACGGGATTCCAGTCGCGCCATCTCTTTTTGAAGACCGGGCGCGAGCGGACGGCGGTCTCCGATGAACTTCACGCGGACGCCCTGCCGGAAAAGGGTCTCTGCCTCCTCCTTCATCTGCTGTTCAAGAAGCCACATGAGAAACGAGACTTCCTCTCGGGGACGGTTCCAGTTTTCGGTTGAGAAAGCGTAGAGGGTCAGATACCTGATGCCGAGCCGGCTGGCCTCTTTCACGGTGCGCCTGATTGCCTCAATGCCCGCGCGGTGTCCGGCAGTTCTCGGCAGGCCGCGGCGGACAGCCCACCTGCCGTTGCCATCCATCACGATGGCGACATGGCGCGGGATGCGGGATTTCATCTGTGTCGTGTCACAGGTGGAACTTCTCTCCAAAATAGACGGAACGGGATTCAGGATGCTGAAGTATCTCCTTTGGCGTGCCTTCCACGAGGATCTCTCCGTCCGCAATCAGGTACGCCCGGTCCGTGATGCGCAACGCGTCCCGGACATTGTGGTCGGTCAGGAGGACGCCGATGCCGTCGCGCCGGAGCGCGACAACCATCTCCTGTATCTCGCTCACCGTCTTCGGGTCGATGCCTGAAAACGGCTCGTCAAGGAGAAAAAACCTCGGCTGGTTGATGAGGCTGCGCGCCACCTCAAGCCGCCTCTTCTCTCCGCCGGAGAGGGTGCCGGCAACCTGCCGCGCCATGCCGGCAAGCCCCATCCGCGCCAGATATGCGTCGCACAGTTCCTTCATCCGCGTCCGCGGCAGACGCTTGCTCTCAAGGATGATGAGAAGGTTCTCCTCAACGGTGAGTTTCTGAAAAAGGGATATCTCCTGAGGAAGATACGAGACGCCAAACCGCGCCCTCTGCCACACCGGCAGTCCGGTAATCTCCCTTCCGTCAAGGAGAATCGCGCCCGCGTCTGGTCGCAAGAAACCAACCAGCATCTCAAAGGTTGTCGTCTTCCCTGCGCCGTTGGGACCCAGCAGCCCGACAACTTCTCCCGGGTTCACGCAGAGGGAGACATCCCTGACCGCCACCTTCCTGCGGAATGCTTTCCTGAGGTGCTCGCCGGCAAGCACGCGAACTCCTTTCCGTTATTCGAGGAGTTTCCCCTGCCCGTTCTCGGGCGCCCGCATCCCGAGATGCCGGTAGGCAAGAGGCGTGGCGATCCTGCCCTGAGGCGTCCTCTTCAGAAACCCCTTCCTGACAAGGAAACTTTCGTGAACCTCCTCAATAGTTTCCGCCTCCTCGCTCACGGCAATCGCCAGACTCTTGATGCCGACCGGACCGCCTCCGAACTTGGCGATGATGGTCTCCAGAATCCTCTTGTCCATCTCGTCAAGCCCCTCGTCATCCACATCCATCCTGTCCAGCGCAACGCAGGCAATCTGCCTGTCAATGACCCCGGTTCCCTTGATCTGCGCGTAGTCGCGCACCCTGCGCAGAAGGCGGTTTGCGATGCGGGGGGTGCCGCGTGACCGCCGCGCAATCTCTTCGGCGCCGTCCTGCGATGTCTTTATTTGAAGTATCCCGCTGGAGCGCAGGACGATCTGCGCAATCTCGTCCGTGCCGTAGTAGTCAAGACGGTGCATAATGCCGAACCGGTTGCGCAGGGGCGAGGTCAACAGGCCGATGCGGGTAGTGGCTCCGACAAGGGTGAACCGCTTGACCGGAATCTTCACCGAGCGCGCCTTCGGTCCCTCTCCAAGCACGATGTCAATGGAGAACTCCTCCATCGCACTGTACAGGTACTCCTCTATCTGCCGCGGCAGCCGGTGAATCTCATCAATGAAGAGGATGTCGCCCTCTTCCAGATTTGTCAGGATGCCCGCCAGGTCCCCCGCCTTCTCGATGACAGGACCTGAGGTCGCCCGGATGGTCACCCCCATCGCGCCCGCGATGAGGTAGGCGAGCGTCGTCTTTCCGATGCCGGGCGGCCCGTGAAAAAGCACGTGGTCGAGGACATCCTTCCGCTCGCGCGCGGCGGCGATGAAGACGTCAAGGTTCTCCTTGACGCGCTCCTGTCCGATGAACTCCGCAAAACTCCTTGGCCGCAGGGTTGCGTCCAGCACGCCGTCGTCCCGCAGCGGCTGGCCGGAGAGTGCGTCTTCAGGCTTCTCAGACACGAGTCAGCGCCTCCTTGATGACCTTCTCCAGCGTCGCGGCGCCTCCGAGATGCTTCATTGCCGCGCTGACCGCCGCCACTGCCTGCGAGCGCCGGTAGCCGAGCGTCACGAGAGCTTCTACCGCGTCGCGGAGAAGTTCCCGCGAACCGATGCCAGTCTCGCCCGCAACCGGCTCTTTCTGCATCTGCTCCCTGAGTTCCACCACCAGCCGCTCCGCCAGTTTCTTTCCGATGCCGGGCACCTTCGTGAGGGCGGAAACATCCTGAAGAATGACCGCGCGCTGCAGTTCCGCAGCAGTCAGTCCTGACAGGACCCGTAGCGAGACCTTTGGTCCGATGCCGGGCACCGTGATGAGGATCTCGAACATCCGCTTCTCTTCCCGCGTGGCAAATCCGAACAAGGCCTGCCCGTCGTCGGTTACGACAAGGTGGGTGTACAGTTTCACGCGGGAACCGGTTTCAGGGAGCGCCTCGGAGGTGGACAGGGGCACGCTGACCAGATACGACACCCCGCCGGTGTCCACAACGGCAAACGCAGGACCCTTTTCAGCAAGCGTTCCCTCGACGGAGTAGATCATCGACCTTCCTCGCGGTCAGGTAGGCAAGCGCCACGGCGACCGCGTCGCTCTCATCCAGCGTGGAGAGCCCGGCCGCCTTCGTCAGGTATTCTACCATAAATCTCACCTGCCCCTTCTCCGCAGAGCCGGTGCCCACTATTGTCTTCTTGACATCGCGCGGAGCGAGGGTTTCAAAGGGAACGCCTGTCCGCAGCCCCAGCGCCATCACCATCCCGATGACCTGCCCTATCTTCAGCGCAACCCGGACATTCCTGCCCACATAGATCTCTTCAATGGCAATCACGTCGGGACGGCGGGCGTGGACAATCTCTTCAAGGCCGGCGTGGAGGGCGCGCAGTTTCTCGGGGAAGGAGAGGGTGCGCGCAGGCGAGATACAGCCGTGCGCAACCACCTTCAGACACGGCAGTTCGGCCACCACCGCCCATCCGAGCCGGTTGAGCGCAGGGTCAACGCCGAGCACCGTCATAGACGCGGGAGCGCCGGCTGGTGCGGCCGCACACTCCGCCTACTTCTCAATGGTGGCGAGCACTTCGTCCGGGATGTCAAAATTGGCGAAGACCTCCTGCACATCGTCGCTCTCCTCCAGTTCATCCATCAATCTGAGGAGTTGCTCCGCCTCTTTCCCTTCCACGCGCACCGTGTTCTTCGGCACAAGGGACACCGCAGCACTCTCCAGCGGCAGACCCTTTTCCTCGAGCGCCTTCTTCACGCGTTCGAAGTTCTCCGTGGACACGGTGATCTGGAACCGGTCGCCCTCAGCACTGAGGTCGTCTGCTCCGGCGTCGATGATGATGCTCATCAGGTCGTCTTCTGAGACGACCTCTTTCTTCATCGTGATGAGCCCTTTGCGCTCAAACATCCACGCCACGCTGCCTGCGCCGCCGAGGTTGCCGTTGTGCCGAGAGAAGATGGAGCGCACCTCTGCCGCCGCGCGGTTCTTGTTGTCGGTGAGCACTTCGACGATAATGGCTACCCCGCCCGGACCGTATCCCTCGTAGGTTACCTGCGAAAGGGTGACCTCTCCCTCAGCCCCGCTGCCGCGCTTGATCGCGCGGGCGATGTTCTCGTTCGGCATATTGAACGACTTCGCCCGGTCAATGGCAAGCCGCAGGCGCGGGTTGCTCTCGGGATTCGGCCCTCCCATCTTTGCCGCCATCGTGATTTCCCGTATCAGTTTGGTGAACATCTTGCCGCGCTTGGCGTCCGTCGCCATCTTCTTGTGCTTGATCGTCGCCCACTTTGAATGTCCGGACATGGTTCCCTCCTACCCGCTCTGCTCAGGGTCTCCCTTTGTGTTCAGGTGCTTCCAGAAATCCTCCGCGCTCATCGACTCAATGAGCCGGGAAAACTCCTCCACTTCTTTCTCGTCAATGGGCTTGTCGGTCCTGCGCCGGATGAACCGGTGCCCCTCTATCTCCTGCGGAATCCGCCTCTCCAGCAGTTCCTCCGCCGCATAGATGGGAGCGTTGCAGCGCAGGGCGAGCGCAATCCCGTCGCTCGGGCGGCAGTCAACAACCCGCTCCTCTCCCGCAACCGAGATGACAAGGTGCGCGTAGTACACCTCTTCCTTGAGTGCGTAGATCTCCATCCTCACCAGCCGCCCGCCCATCTGCCTGATGACCGATTGAAGGAGGTCGTGCGTCAGGGGACGCGGGAAGACGCCCTTCTGCAGACCCATCAGAATCGCCTGCGCCTCAAATAGCCCCACCACAATCGGCAGCACCCTGTCACCGCTCGCGCTGAGCAGGACAATGGAGGTGATGGTTCTTGGGTTCAGGATGACCCCCTCAACCTCAACCTTCTCCATTATGCCTTCTGTTCCCTCTCCCTCTTACGCTCCGCAATCACCTTCTCAGCGATGTGCGCGGGAACTGTTTCGTAGTGGGAGAACGACACCTCGTACGAACCCTTGCCGCTGGTGATTGAGCGGATTTCGCTGGTGTAGTTCGCCATCTCTGCCAGCGGCACCTGCGCCTTCACCACCTGCAAAGTTCCGTGCACCAGCATATCAAGCACTCTGCCACGCTTGGCATTGATGGTGCCGATGATGTCGCCTACGAACTCCTGCGGCACTCTGACCTCCACATTGACAATCGGTTCAAGGAGAATCGGATGCGCCTCGGCGACTGCCTTCTGGAGGGCGAGAATCCCGGCAAGTTGGAACGCGATATCCGAAGAGTCAACGACATGGTAGGAGCCGTCGTAGAGCCGGACCCTGATGTCAACTATCGGGTAGCCGGCAAGCACACCCTTCTGCATCGCTTCCCGCACACCCTTCTCCACAGAGGGGATGAAGTTGCGGGGGATGGCGCCTCCGACAATCTCGTCCACAAACTCAAAACCGCCTCCGCGCGGAAGCGGTTCCACCTTGATGAAACAGTGGCCGTACTGCCCCCTGCCCCCTGTCTGCTTCTTGTGCTTGCCCTCTCCTTCCGCCTTCGCGGTGATGGTCTCCTTGTACGCAATCTTTGGCACGCCCTTGTTCACCTCAACCCCGAACCGCACCTTGAACTTGTTGATGGTCACATCGAGGTGGACATCTCCCATTCCGCACAGGATGGTTTCCGCGGTCTCGTTGTCTCTGAACACCCTGATGGTCGGGTCTTCCTCGGAAATTCTCCCGATGGCGTTTCCCAGTTTGTCCTCGGTGCCCTTGACTTTTGGAACGATGGACACCGACACCGCGCCTTCCGGCACCGCGGGCTTCTCATAGACAATCGGCGCCGACGGGTCGCACAGGGTGTCAAATGTCCCCGACTCCGCAAGTTTCGCGACCGCAACAATCTCTCCCGGCAGCGCCTCGGAGACCGGCTCCTGCTTTTTCCCGAGCAACCGCATCAACTGCCCGATGCGCTCCCTGACCTCCCTGCTCGCGTTGTACACCTGCGAGTTGCTGGGCAGTTTTCCCGAGATGACGCGAAGGTAGGAAAGACGACCCACAAACGGGTCTGACACCGACTTGAAAATGAACGCGGAAAGCGGCGCGTCGGGCGTCCTCTGCCGCACCGTCTGCTGGCCTGAACGGTCTTTCCCTACTGCGGGAGGCATCTCATCCGTCGTCGGCATGTAGGCGGCCATAAAATCAAGCAGTTCCTTCACTCCCGTCGACGCTGACGCCGAACCGCACAGCACCGGCACCACGCTCCCCTCAAGGATGCCTTTCTTCAAGAGGCGCGCAATGTCCTCCTTGCTCATGGTGCCGGACTCAAGGTAGCGCTCCATCACCGCGTCGTCCAGTTCGGCAAGAGTGTCCAGGAACGACTGGTCAGAGACGCCATCGGAACCGAGCATCACCCTGACGCCGGTCAGCTTCTCTCCCTCGACAACCGGCACGCTCACCAGCACCGCCTTTTTGCCGAAAAATTCCCTGACATCCTGGACAACCTTCTCGCGGCTGACCGTTGGCAGGTCCATCTTGTTGATGAAGACAACCGCGGGCATCTTCCGCGCGCGCACCCGCTCCCAGACCTTCTCGGTTCCCACCTCTATGCCGCCGTCGGCGGACACGACAAGGATTGCGACATCCACCGCTTCAAGCGCAGCCACTTCTTCCCCGACGAAGTCCATATAGCCGGGGCTGTCCACAAGGGTGAGCCGTTTGCCTGACCACGAACAGCAGCCGACCGCGAGCGAGACGCTCATCTGGCGCCTTATCTCCTCTTCGTCGTAGTCAAAGACAGTGGTGCCCTTCGCGACATCCCCCATCCGCTCAACCGCGCCTGCGGAAAACAGGATTGCCTCTCCGAGCATCGTCTTGCCCGCCTTGTTGTGTCCGAACATGCCGCATACAAGAGCAGTTCCCATCGTTGGTCTCCCTGGAAGTACGATAGTATACAGGAAATCGTCGGCATATGCAAGAATGGCGCACAGCAGGAGTTCCCCTGTGACGGATAAAGAGGCTGTCAGAAAAGGGAATGCCCGGCAACACCTACTCTCCCGCCCCCTCTCAGGGACAGTACCATCGGCGCAGGAAGGCTTAACGACCGTGTTCGGGATGGGAACGGGTGTGACCCTTCCGCTATGGTTGCCGAGCGGTTATATTATACCCCGCGCATTCTGACTGTCAAGGGAACCTCGTGATCCGTCTGCGAACCGATGGGGTGCCTCAACCAACCTGCGCGTATCTTTGAACGCAAGAAGGCACCCGCGCACACCATACATACGAAGGTGAACGCACGCTTCAACCGACTCAAGGAGACCTCTGGATTCTGTGCGACGGAGAAAAAAGGGGCAACATGGGACGGAAAGAAGAGAGCATAACGGTTTGCGCAAGGAGTCAAGACCCGTTTGGAACTCTCCTCACACCCCTCACTTCCCCGCCTTTCGGGACAACTGCGTCTCTCGTGTAGAGGCACAACTGAGACAGGGCTTGCGGCTGGTTTGCAGGTGAAGTAGTTGCGCAAGAAAGCCGGGCAGCATCTCACCGGATGCGCTCAGTCCGCCTGTGGTCTATAATAGGACAATGGAGGAAGGACGAACAGCGCATCCTGACAACGGCATCAACCGCCTTGTGCGATCTCTTCTCCTCGCAGGGTACGACCTCTTCCTTTCTCTCTTCCTCCTGCTCGGATTCCCTTTCCTCTGGCGGCGGATACGACCTGACAAATACTGCTCTGCCTCTCCCCTTGAACGGTTCGGAAGGTACCGCTCTCTTCGGAGAAGCGCGCAGAAAAGAGTATGGATTCACGCAGTTTCAGTCGGAGAACTGCGCGCGGTTGCCGGACTGATAGATGCGCTCCTGAAAGAGCGCCCCGGAGAGGTACTCCTTTCCGTGACGACCAGGACAGGGCGCCTTGTCGCGTCGCGTCTTTTTCCTTCCCTTCCCTGCGTCTTCTTCCCAGTGGACATCGGCTTTGTGATGGGAAGGGCGTTGTCCCTCATCAACCCGCGCATCGTCATCATCGTTGAGACAGAACTGTGGCCAAACCTCCTGTCCGAAGCGCGCCGCAGGGATGTGCCTGTGGTGATTGTGAACGGAAGGGTCTCTCCCGCCTCATACAGGTGGTATGTGCGGTTCAGCCCGTTCCTCAGGCGGTTTCTTCCACTCCTCTCAGCCGCAGTGATGCGGACTGACGAGGAGGCAAGCCGGCTGGTGAGGATTGGCGCGTGCGCCGAGCGGGTCTCCGTCGGCGGTTCAATGAAATTTGACGAGGCGGCCTCCCTTGCCCGGCGGGTTGACCCTGCGAAACTGAGAAAGAAACTCGGCATTGGAGAGGACCGCCCTGTCATCGTCTTCGGTTCTGTTCACCCGGGAGAAGAGGAGGGTGTCGTGGAGATCTGCGAGCGCCTCGTGCGCAGATTCCCAAACCTCCTTTCCCTCATTGCTCCCCGGTGGCTGGAGAAGACGGACATCTCCCGCCGTCTGCGTACGCGCGGCACTGCCTTTGCCCTGTACACTCGCCTTCCTCACCGGATAGACGCGCCGGTGATTGTCGTGGACACCTACGGAGAACTCTCCTCTCTCTACGCGGTATGCGAGGTCGCGTTTGTCGGCGGTTCACTGGTGCAGGGGGGAGGACAAAACCCGATTGAGCCGGCGGCGTTCGGCAGACCTGTCCTTGCGGGTCCGTTCATCTGGCACTTCGCGGAGGAATGGGAGTGCCTCCTCGCCGGAGGAGGAGCGATGCAGGTGAAAAGTTTCTCTCACCTTGAAGAGGCCCTCTGCGCGCTCCTTTCAAACCATCCTTTGCGCAGAGAACTCGGCAAGAAAGCGGCAGAAACCGTCTCTCGCCACACAGGAGCCACAGAAAAGACGCTGAGAACCATCCGGAAGTTTCTGTGAGGGGACCGAAGCCCGCCTCACAATCCCAGCGACAGTCGGAGCAGAAGAACCACATCGGCAATCGTGGCCAGGTCGTCGCCGTTGAGGTCAGCGGCAGGGACAGAGGCAGAAAGCCCCATCGCCATACGCAGACAGAGGACGACATCGGCAGAAGTCCACAGCCCATCTGCGTTCAGGTCTCCCGGGATCACCGCCGTCGTAAAGGTCGTCTCCTCCGACCAGTCAGACCACGCTCCCGTGTTGTCGCGATAGGCAACGCGCCACGAGTACGCCTCGCCGGGAAAGAGTATCCCAGCGGGCACTGATGTCGCGGTTGCGGCATCTGCCGTCTCTTCCCAGACCACGGCGTCTGCCGCGTTTTTCACCTGCCAGCGGGAGCTGGCGTGGACGCCTCCGTCAGCGTCGGAAAAGGAGGAGGCAACAAGCGCAGATGCCGCGCCGGAGACCCCTCCGTCGGCGGGGAAGATATTGACAGGTCTGTACGGGATACTTCCCACTGTTAGTTCCCACGCAGGGTCTGCCACTGCCGCGCCTGACAGGTTGGCAAGGATGACAACTCCCGCCGTGAACCCGGAGGAAGGCGTCGCCATCACACCGTCTTTATTCCCATCAAGGACACACACGAACGACTCAAACCCTGCCCCGTCTTTCAGGACGGTTCTGACCCCGTAGGCGCCAGAGGTGTCAAGACCGTTGAAGAAAAGCGCGTAGCCGGGCACGAGGGTGGACGGGTCAACCGCCACATAGTCGGCCGCCCACCTGTCCATCCAGCATCCGTAGGACGCAACGGCGTCGTTGATGAGTTTCGGCATCCCTGCGGACTGGGTGTAACGGTACTCAACCCGCACTCCGGACACCCCGCGCGAGACAAGGTAGGCGCGGTACTGAGCACCCCGCAAGTACATCTCTTCAAGAAAGAAGTTTGCCGCCGCAAACCGCAAGAACTCCTCGGCAAGGGTTACGCCCCTGCCGGCAAGCGCCGACTCGGTCGCGGGAAGGGCGGAAGAAGAGGCGCATCCCTCCCATATCTGACGGATGATGTCGTCGCTGAAGTCCTCAGACAGCCGGACCGCCCAGATGAAACTGCCGTACTCGTGGAGACCGTCAAACACAGTCAAGCCGAGTGTGTCGGAGTGCGAGAACCAGTACGGGAGATACTGGAAGTTGTCGTCGGCATCGGGGAAGACCTCTGACTCCATCCAGGTTGAGGTCACCTCCATCCACCAGCCGTCTTCCTGCGCGTCATACGCAAACTGGCAGGCGTGACAGAACTCGTGCGACGCGGTCACCTGCATCGCTTCTTCCTGCGGAGATGGGAAGCCAGCGTAGTCGTTATCCACGCCGATGAAACTGGGAGGCGTCCTGGCTGAGGTATCCGGCTGCGTGTAGCCGTACACCTGCATATTGTAGACGAAAACATCGTACCTGCCGTCAGGATTCCTGTTGTATGAATCGTTGGCGATCTCCCCATCCGAGGGCGGCTGCCGGAAACCTCTTTCTCCGATGACCGCGCTCCAACTCTGCTCAAAATAGTCCGCAAACCGCTCAATGTAGTCGGGAACTCCGCTTGAGTCGCCGTCGACAAGCGGGGGAGCGTCCGATGCGCTGCCACCGTCGGCGCCGGTGGTCCAGTGGAACACGAAATGCGCTGTGCCGTATGTCTGCGGAAGGATGTGTCTCTTGCTGTCAATGCCGCCCCGAACATCTGTCGGACGCAAGACCACGAACGCAAGTTGGCCGCGCGTCTCCTCGCGGAGGTCGTGATAACGCGCCCTGGCGTCCCTCACAAAGACGGTGCCGCTTCTGACCCTGCCTGCCTGCTCCGCCAGCCGGGCAAACCGCGTGCCTGCCAGTTGCTCAGGAGACAGGGCAAGCAGCGTGCGCGCAAGGAAGTACCCGTCGACGTCAATCTTTCCCTGCCGGTAGTCACTGTCAAGGTCGCGAAAGGCGGTTGCCCGCGCTGCGGCTGACCACAAAAGCAGCGCCCAGAGACACGCCGCCGCTACTCTCCTCACTCCGCTTTCTCCTCCCGGGACACGGCAAAGACAAGTTGCCCGTCCGCAACGCCTACCTCCACCGTATCCCCTTCCCTGCACTCACCCGCCAGAATCTTCACCGAAAGCGGGTTTTCAACCTCCCGCTGGATGAGCCGTTTCAGAGGACGCGCGCCGAAGTTCTCATCGTACCCCCGCTCGGCGAGATACTCCTTCGCCTCCTGCGACAGGACCAGCGCTATCCTGCGGTCAGCAAGCCGTCTCTGCAGATACGATATCTGAATCTCCACGATCGCAACCAGGTCCTCCCTGCGGAGTTTGTTGAAGATAATGGTCTCATCGACCCGGTTGAGGAACTCGGGCCGGAATGTTGACCTGAGCGCTTCCATCACCTTCTCCCGCATGTCCGCCTCTTCGCGGAACATCGTCAAGTACTGGCTGCCGACATTGGAGGTCATAATGATGACCGTGTTGCGGAAGTCAACTGTCCTGCCGTGTCCGTCGGTCAGCCGCCCGTCGTCCAGAACCTGCAGGAGCAGGTTGAACACCTCGGGGTGCGCCTTTTCTATCTCGTCAAGGAGCACCACACTGTACGGGTGCCTGCGCACACGCTCAGTCAACTGCCCGCCCTCCTCGTACCCGACATACCCAGGCGGCGCGCCGATGAGCCGGCTGACGGAGAACTTCTCCATATACTCGCTCATATCTATCCGGACAAGCGCGTTCTCATCGTTGAACAAGAACTCCGCAAGCGCCCGGGCAAGTTCCGTCTTGCCAACTCCCGTCGGACCGAGGAAGATGAACGACCCGATGGGACGCCGCGGGTCCGCGAGTCCTGAGCGGCTGCGCCGTATGGCATCGGACACCGCCCGGATTGCCTCGTCCTGGCCGACCACCCGCCTTTTCAGCCGCTCCTCCATCTTGAGGAGTTTCTCTATCTCGCCTTCCAGCATCCGGGAGACAGGCACGCCAGTCCATTTCGAGACAATCTCCGCGATATCCTCCTCTGTCACCTCGTCCTTCAGCAGCCCGCCTGCCTTCTGGATTTCTTTCAGCCGCGCTGTCTCTGACTCAAGACGGCTCTCAAGTTCGCGCAGTTTCCCGTACTTCAGTTCCGCCGCTTTCCCGAGGTCTCCCTCCCGTTCCGCCCGCTCCATCGCAGTGCGCGCCTGCTCCATCTCTTCCTTGACCGACCTGATGGCGAAGACAATCTCCTTTTCCGCCTTCCACTGCGACGCAAGCCGGTCCCGGTCGCGCGCGAGGGACGCCAGTTCCTCCTCGAGTTTTGCAAGCCGCTCCCGCGTCTCTCTGCGGGTCTCCTTCTTCAGCGCCTCGCGCTCTATCTCCAGCTGGCGGATTCTCCGCTCAAGTTCGTCAAGTTCCACAGGCATCGAGTCAATCTCCATCTTCAGGCGGCTCGCCGCTTCGTCAATGAGGTCGATTGCCTTGTCCGGAAGAAACCTGCCGGAGACATACCTGTGGGAGAGCATCGCGGCGGCAATGATGGCGCTGTCGGTAATCTTGATGCCGTGATGGACCTCGTACCGCTCCTTCAACCCGCGAAGGATGGAGATGGTGTCTTCCACCGACGGCTCTTCAATGAGAATCGGCTGGAACCGCCGCTCAAGTGCGCGGTCCTTCTCGATGTACTTGCGGTACTCGTCGAGGGTGGTTGCGCCGACGCACCTCAGCGTGCCGCGGGCGAGCGCGGGTTTCAGCATGTTGGACGCATCTATCGCGCCCTCCGCGGCGCCCGCGCCGACCAGTGTGTGAAGTTCGTCAATGAAGAGGATAATCTCGCCCTCCCGGTGCTCCATCTCTTTCATCAGCGCCTTCAGCCGCTCCTCAAACTCTCCGCGGTACTTGGTCCCCGCCACAAGCGCTCCGAGGTCGAGGGCAAGCACCCGGCGGTTCTTCAGAGAGTCCGGCACGTCCTTTGAGACGATGCGCCGGGCAAGTCCCTCCACGATGGCGGTCTTGCCGACTCCCGCCTCTCCTATGAGGACAGGGTTGTTCTTGGTGCGACGGGAAAGGACCTGCATCACCCTGCGGATCTCGTCGTCCCTGCCGATAACGGGGTCAAGTTTCCCGCGCCGAGCCAGGTCGGTGAGGTCGCGGGTGTACTTCTCCAGCGCCCGGTACTTGCTTTCTGCTTCCCTGTCGGTGACCTTTGCTCCTGCCCGCTGTTCCTTGATGACCGCGAGCATGCGCTCAGGGAACATCCCGTGTTCGCGCATCAGTTCCGCCGCCGGCGTGTCGCCGGACGCAAGGGCGAGGAGGAGATGCTCCACGCTCACATACTCGTCTCCCATCTCCTTTGCCCGGCGGTCGGCTTCCGCCAGCGTCCTGTTGAAGACCGACGTCGCGTAGACGCTGCCCGCGCCGGAACCGGTCACCCGTGGAAGCGCGTCCACCCGCCGCCGCACCTCGGCGGAAAGCGCAGGCAAAGAGACGCCCATCCGCCTAGCGATGTCAGCGGTCAGTTCGTCCTGCTCGAGCAGCGCGAGCAGAAGATGCAGGATGTCAACCGCCTGCTGGCTGCGAGTCATGCACAGTTGCTGGGCGGTGGCAAGCGCCTCCTGTGCTCTGGTAGTGAAACGGTCAGCGTTCATTCGTATGTCCTCCCCTGCGGCGCCTCTGTGGCCCGCTATGAGTTAGACGAAGTGGTCGCGCAAAGGTTTCGGACGCGCTCCCGCAGCAGGCGGCTTCCTGACTCTCTCACCCGCGCGGCTCAGAAGCGTCCCCGCCCGCCTGCTCCTGAGGAGGACTGTCCTCTTCAAACACGCATTCGACAGGACCGAACCGCAGGTGGTCGCCGGAGTGGAGTTCGAAGGTGTGGCCGTACTCGAGTTTCGTATTGTTCACGAAGGTACCGTAGGTGCTTCCCGCTCCCGAGGTGCCCACGTCGGCAATGAAGTATCTGCCGTCTCTCAGGATGATGCGGGCATGGACGCGCGACACCCTGACAAGGCGCTGCGCCACCTCCCGCTGAAGGAGATTGGGCAGTTTCTTGAACCGGTCGTAGTCCGGGATGGAGATGTCGCACTGGGGAAGCCGTCCGATGGTGGTGGCGTACCTGTCAAGAGGGTACTCCGGCCGCATGAACAGTTCCCTGAACACAAGTTTCGCCATAGGCGGTTTCCCGTTACGATGTCCTACCGTATGATACTGACAAATCCCGCGTCCTTCAATCGGGAAACTGCCGGTCTGCCTGACCGTTGTCCGGATGCGACGCGTGTCTGGAGAACAGCACCGCCCAGAGGAAGAGAGCGCCTGCGAGGAAGGTTCCGATGCCGAGTATCTGTGTCATTGTGACGCCCGCCTTCGTCAGGAGCAGGTCTCCCCGCAGTTCGTCGAGGAAGTAGCGCAGCAAACCGAACAGAATGAGGTAAAAGCCCAGCAGTTCCCCATCCTTCTGCTTCACCCGAGACATCAGCAGAAGGAACACGAAGATCAGCAAGTCACACCCGCTGTAGTAGAGTTCGGTCGGATGGATGCGGCCGGGCATGCCTGTCGCCGGTATCGAGATAGCCCACGGCAGGCCTGAAGGTTTGCCGTAGCAGCAGCCGTTGAGGAAGCAGCCGATTCTGCCGATTGCCTGTCCAAGCGGCGTAACCAGCGCCACAAGGTCCGCGAGTTTCAGAAACGAAAGCCGTTTCGCGCCGGCATAACCGGAAAGAAAAAGAACGGCTCCTGCGATCGCCCCCTGCACTGAAAGCCCGCCGTTTCGAATCTGGACGATCTCGGCAAGGTGCCTGCCGTAGTAGGGCAGGTGCGACAACACGTGACCTGCCCTGCCGCTGAGAATCCCCACAATGACCGTCCAGAACACAATCTCGGAGGCGGTCTCTTTCCGTATGCCTGCGGCAACCGCGTTCCGCTGGAAGACAATGCTGCAGACGAACACGGCGCACGCGATGAGCACGCCGTACCAGTAGATGACGAAGTTGCCGATGCGAACGCATTCAGGATGCATGGCGCACCGTCAGGCGCAGGAACAGAAGCAGGAAGACGCCTGTCACGATCAGAGAATCGGCGAGATTGAAGACGGGCCAGACACGAAAATCGAGAAAATCGACCACGCCGCCCCTGTACACGCGGTCAATGAGGTTGCCGCAGATGCCCGCCGCAATCATTCCCATTCCGAACCGCACCGATGGCGGGCGGGAGGCGCGCGCACGGCGGTGAAGGACAAGCGCGAGGAGAACCACGACAGAGACCACGATGACAGGCACAGTGAGGACGCCGCTGGAGAAAAGCCCGAAACTGATGCCCCTGTTCCTCACAGGAGTGAGAGACAACCACGGGAACACAGAGATGCCGCTGGCAGGCACAAGACGCAGAACCGCCATCTTGGATGCCTGGTCCGCAGCGACGCCTGCGGCGAGCACCAGCCAGAAAAGACCGTCCGGACTATTCACCCGACTGTTCTTTTTCCCGTTGGCAACGGATGCAGTATTTTGCATACGGAAGCACCCGGAGGCGGCTCACCGGTATCTGGGTTCCGCAGACCTCACACCGTCCGAACGAGCCGTTGCGCACCTTCCCGATCGCCTCGTCAATGAGGGCAAGAATCTTCCCCTCCGAATTGGACAGATCTATCTCGAGGTCCCTCTCAAACACATCCGTGCCGAGGTCCGCGATGTGCGTGGGAACGCCACCGGCATCCTTCTTGCTGCTCTTGAGGGCATCCTTCTTCAGGGAACCGACTGTCCGGTAGATGCGCTCCTTTTCCTTCAGGAGAAGTTTCAGGTACCGTTCCCTGTCTTTTTTTGTCACGCCAACCTCCCCGCTGCTACAGATCGAAGATCACCTCGCAGGACACGCCGTCGCCTGACCTGTCGAACCGCAGGCCATGATGCGTTGCGGCCTTTATCTCCCTGCCCTGCGCAAGACGCCTGCGGCAGTACGCCACAAAGCGACCGGTCCATCCGCGCAGTCCCCGGCTCACCCGCGCCTGCGCGCGGACGCTCACGAGGCCCCGCATCTCGTTCAGGTAGAGCAGTTCGTTGAGGAACGCCACCAGCAACTCCTCGACTGAATCGGCTCTCTTGCTGAACGTAACCTTCTGCGTCCTGCGGCCGGTCCGGCACTGGAGCAGATGCGACATTGAGGAGGCGTACCGCTGGAATACCTCCGCCTCGTTCCTGCCGCGCGCGCGCACCCGGAGGTCCGCGGGATGGGGCAGGAGTTCAACTCCCCTCTGCGTTGCCATTTGGCTGGGGCACCAGCGCAACATCCACAATCCGGTCCCCGTCGGCAAGGTTGATCAACTTCACCCCGCTGGTGTTGCGTCCAATGACCCGTATGTCCTTGACCGGCGTGCGGATAATCATAGCCCCGCGCGTGACCAGTATCAACTCGTCATCGTCGCTGACGCTCCTGATCCCCACCACATGCCCGTTGCGGTCGCCCGTCTTGATGTCAATGACCCCTTTGCCGCCCCTGTGTTGCCTGCGGTAGTTGCCGACCTTCGTGCGTTTCCCGAACCCGTTTTCGCACACCGTGATGAGCGTCCGTTCCCGGTCGTTCGGGTCAACCGTCTCGCATCCGACGCACTCTTCCTTCTTCTCCTTGAACCGGATGCCAACGACCCCGATGCCCGCCCGCCCGATTGCCTTCACCTCGGACTCGGGGAACCGGATACTCATCCCGTTGCGGGTGCTCAGGATAACATCCTGCCCGCCGTCAGTCAACTTGACCTCCCTGAGGGCATCGCCATCCTTGAGGGTGATCGCGATGATACCGCCCTGCCTCGGCTTGCCGTACGCGGACAGCACCGTCTTCTTGATCATCCCGTTGCGCGTCGCCATCACGAGAAATTTGTCGTCAGAAAACTGCGCCACGGGGATGACCGCAGCGATCTTCTCGCCTTCTTCAAGCCGCAGGAGATTGACGATCGGCTTGCCTTTCGCGTTGCGGCCCGCTTCCGGGATAAGGTAGCCGCGCAGCCAGTGGACTTTCCCCCTGTCGGTGAAGAACAGAATCGTATCTATCGTGGAGCACACAAACACATGCTTGATGAAGTCATCATCCTTCGTCTGCGCGGCCACGATGCCCTTGCCTCCCCGATGCTGGCGTCGGTACGTCTCAAGCGGCACCCGCTTCACATATCCCTGATGGGACACCGTGACCAGGATATTCTCGCGCCGCACCAGGTCAATGTCGTCAAACTCGCGGATGGGCTCGGTGATCTGGGTTCTGCGTTCGTCCCCGTACTTCTTCACCACCTGCTTCAGTTCCTCGCGGATGATTGCCTTCACCTTTTCCGGATTGGCGAGCACCTCTTCGTACTCCTTGATTCTGGCTTCCAGTTCCTTCCGTTCCGCGAGGACCTTCTCGCGCTCCAGACCGGTCAGCCGCGCCAGAGGCATCGCCAGAACCGCGTCCGCCTGCTTCTCGGACATCTTGAAGGTCGAGACCAGCCCCGCCTTCGCTTCTTCGACCGTACGCGACCCGCGGATGAGTTTGATGACGCGGTCCAGATTGTCCAGCGCGATGATGAGCCCCAGCACAATGTGGTGCCGGTCCCGCGCCTTGCGCAGATCAAACTGCGTCCGCCGGACAATCACCTCGGTGCGGTGCGCGAGGAAGTTCTCGAGGAGTTCCTTGATGTTCAGCAGACGCGGCTGCTGGTTGACAAGGGCGAGATTGATGATGCCGTAGGTGGTCTGCAACTGCGTGTGCTTGTACAACTGATTGATGATGATGTCGGTGTTCTCCCCGCGACGTACCTCAAGGACGATCCGCATCCCTTCCTTGTCCGACTCGTCCCTCACCTCCTGGATGCCCCCGATCTTCTTTTCCTCGACCAGCCGCGCGATGTGCTCCACAAGAGAGGCCTTGTTCACCTCGTAGGGAATCTCGGTAATCACAATCTGTTCCCGGTCCTTCACCTCTTCGACCTGAACCTTGCCCCGCAGTGTGATGATGCCCCTGCCTGTGGTGTACGCCTGTATGATGCCTTCCTGCCCACAGATGAATCCGCCCGTGGGGAAGTCAGGTCCGGGGAGAACCCTCATAATCTCCTGGACGGTGCAGTCCGGCTTGTCAAGAACCTTGATGAGCGCGGCGACAACCTCCCGTATGTTGTGGGGCGGGATGTTTGTCGCCATCCCCACGGCGATGCCGGACGAGCCGTTGATGAGGAGAGACGGCACCCTGCTCGGCATCACCACAGGTTCCTGCAGAGATTCGTCGAAGTTTGGAGCGAAGTCAACCGTTTCCTTCTCGATGTCTGCCAGAAGTTCCATCGCCAGCGGCGCCAGCCGCGCCTCTGTGTACCGCATCGCCGCGGGCGGGTCGCCGTCGACGGAGCCAAAGTTGCCTTGCCCGTCAATGAGCGGATATCGGAGCGCAAACGGCTGGACCATTCGCGCCACCGATTCGTAGATTGCTGCATCACCGTGCGGATGGTATTTCCCCATCACCTCTCCAACGATGCGCGCCGCCTTCTTGTACGGCCGCCCCGGTTCCAGTCCGAGTTCCAGCATTCCGTAGAGAATCCGGCGGTGCACCGGCTTCAGCCCGTCCCTGACATCGGGCAGCGCCCTGCCGATGATGACGCTCATCGCGTAGTCGAGGTACGACTCACGCATCTCCTGCTCGACTCCGACTGGCACAATCTTCTGCTTCACCTCTTTGCCGTCACTACGCTCTTTGTCCATCCCGAGCACTCCTCTCTGACGCCTCTGCCTCCGGCGTGTGCCGGACTATATGTCAAGATTCTTCACTTCCCGCGCATACTGCTCGATGAACCGCCGTCTCGGCTCGACCGCCTCTCCCATCAGCACGACGAACAGGTTCTCCGCGCTGACCGCATCCTCGATGGTGACCTTTTTCAACCTGCGGGTCTCCGGATTCATCGTTGTCTCCCACAACTGCGTCGGGTTCATCTCGCCAAGCCCCTTGTACCGCTGGACCACCAGACCCCTCTTGCCTATCTCCTTGAGCGCGTCATAGCACTCAAGAAGCGGGAGTTCCACGCTCCTGCCGTTGTCGCGAAGATGCACGACCTCTCTGTCAGGCCGCGCAGGAGGCAGATCGAGCCGATGGAGTTCCTCGACGAGTTTGTGCATCTCCCTTGATTCGTACAGTTCCACAAGGCGGTACTCCCGGCTGTCCCGGTTGAACAAGTCCGGCTGGTCTCCTCCCGCCTCTTCCTGGAACGCGGAGAGTTCCTCGTCCGTCACAAAGAACTCCTCCTTCCCGCGGAACCGCACAAAGTAGACAGGGAACGCCTTGCGCTTCTGCCACAGATCAAGGTAGGATGCGAAAGAGACGCCCTTTGACTCCAGCGCATCCTTGATCTCCACCATCTTCTTCACAACCTCCGCAAAGCGTCCGACAACCTCCCGGGGTAACTGCCTCGGTTTCTTTCCGACCGAAATCGTCGCGCTCTCCGCCGCGAGGGTCATCAGCATCCTGTCCATCTCCGCCTCGGTATCCACGTAGAACTCCCGCCTGCCCTTCCTCACCTTGTACAGAGGCGGCTGGGCGATGTAGACAAAGCCGTTGCTGATGAGGGCTCCCATCTGCCGGTAGAAGAAGGTCAACAGGAGCGTCCTGATGTGCGCGCCGTCCACATCCGCATCGGTCATGATGATGACCTTGTGGTAGCGGACCTTGCTCACATCGAATTCGTCTCCGACACCTCCGCCGATGGCGCTTATCATCATCCGTATCTCTTCGTTGTTCAGCACCTTGTCGAGCGCCGCCTTCTCCGTGTTGATAATCTTGCCCTTCAGCGGCAGAATCGCCTGGAATGTCCTGTCCCTTCCCTGCTTCGCGCTGCCGCCCGCAGAGTCGCCCTCCACGAGGAACAGTTCGCGTCGGGCAGGGTCTTTGACGGCGCAGTCGGCTAGTTTTCCCGGAAGGGCGCCCGTCTCGGCAAGTTTCCTCCGCGTGAGGTCGCGCGCCTTGCGGGCAGCCTCTCTCGCTTTGGCCGTCAGGATGCACTTGTTCAGAATCTCGCGCGCCGGCTCGGGATGCTCTTCAAGAAAGGTGAACACCTCAGCCGCCGTGACCCGCTCGGTGAGAAACCTGATGGATGTGTTGCCGAGTTTCGCCTTTGTCTGTCCCTCGAACTGCGGCTCCAGCACCTTGACGCTGATCACCGCAGTCAGCCCTTCCCGGAGATCCTCTCCCGAAAGCGTCATGTCGCTGAGGAACCCGTACTTCCTGCCGTAGTCGTTGATTGCGCGGGTCAGCCCGGCGCGAAAGCCGGTCACATGGGTACCGCCCTCCTTGGTGTTCACATTGTTGGCAAATGAGAACAGATTCTCGCTGTACCCATCGTTGTACTGGAACGCAATCTCCACCTCGCCCTCCGCATCGTCTGCCTTGCAGAAATGGCACGGAGGAGCAAACAGGACTTTCTTGTTCTGGTTGAGGTGCTCAACGAAGGAGACGAGTCCGCCGTCGAACTTGTACTCCTCTTTCAGGCCGCTCCGCTCGTCCTCAAAGACGATTTTGACGCCGGCATTGAGAAAGGCGAGTTCGCGCAGGCGGCTGGCAAGGATCGCGTTGTCAAAGTCGGTTATCTCGAAAATATCCCGGTCAGGCCTGAATGTGACCTTTGTGCCTGTCTGCTGGGTCCTGCCAATGACAGAGACCGGAGACACGGGCTTGCCTCTCTCGTACCTCTGGTGCGACACCCTGCCGTCCCGTTTAACCTCAACCTCCAGCCACTCCGAAAGCGCGTTGACCACCGACACGCCGACTCCGTGGAGTCCCCCGGACACCCGATACGCCTTCTTGTCAAACTTCCCTCCCGCATGGAGCACCGTCATCACCACCTCAAGGGCAGGCCGTTTCTCTGTGCGGTGGATGTCCGTGGGGATGCCGCGGCCGTTGTCAACAACGGTAACCGCCCCCTGCTTGTGCACCGTCACGCTGATTTCGGTGCAGTACCCTGCCATCGCCTCGTCAATGGCGTTGTCCACAACTTCGTAGACGAGGTGGTGCAGCCCGAAGATGGAAGTGTCTCCGATGTACATCGCGGGCCGCTTGCGGACCGCCTCAATCCCGCTGAGTACCTGAATCGTGGTCGCGTCGTACTTGTGAACTGTCTGCGTCTGAGCCATAACCCCTCCTAAATGCCTGTTATTGCTGCTATATTCTAAACGATTGGAGGCTAAAATGTCAAGCGGTGAACAGGTGGACAAGAGTGAACAGTGAAAGGGATGCGTATAAACATGCAAAATTGCTTATATAGCTATACTTCTACACATGGAGTATCTTTCATCCCCTGCGCGGCACAGGCGGCCCGCATCACTGCTTGCGCTCCAACAGCATCACCGTTTCAACATGCGCCGTGTGCGGGAAAAGGTCAAATCCGGCAACCTTCACAGGTCTGTACCCATTCTCCCTCAGGATGCCGGCATCGCGACCGAGCGTTGCCGGATTGCACGAGACATACACAATCCTCTCCGCCTTCACTCCCGCAAGATGCGCAATCGCTTTCGGGCTCAGTCCCGCTCTCGGCGGGTCAACCACCGCAAGGTCGAACGGCCCGGAGATTTTTCTCAGCCCTTCCTCCACCGTTGCGTCGTAGAAGACGCAGTTGGTTATGCCGTTGCGCCGCGCGTTTTCCCTTGCATCGGCGATATTGACCTGACTGACATCAATGCCGACTACCTCCGCCGCTTTTCCCGCGAGGAAGAGTTCTATCGGGCCCGACCCGCAGTAGCACCCGAGCACTCGCTCGGACCCGCTCAGTTGCGCAAGGAGCGCAACTGCGGCGTACAGCACCTCTGCTGCAGCCGTGTTGGGCTGGAAGAAGGTTTGCGGATGAATCCTGAATACCAGACCGCCCAGTTTTTCCTCTATGAACGGATCCCCGAGCAGGTGGTTCTTTTTCTCAAACACCACCGCGTCCGAGGGACGCGTGTTCACCACCCACCACAGGCTGCGCAGACCCGGAGCGGCTTGAACAAGCAGGTCTGCGCACCGCGTCAGGTTTCCCGGCTCTCCTTCAGCGGTGACAAGCACAGCCATCAGGTCGCCGGTGTTCTTCCCCTCCCTGAGAATGAGGTGCCGGAAGAACCCTCTGCCCGAGCGCACATCGAACGGGCCCCTGCCGCTCTCCCGGACAAATTGGAGCGCGGCGGGAAACACCGCCTCTGCCATCGGTCCCGCGATTGGACAGCCCCCAAGGGCGACAATGCCGCCGCGGCTCTTCGTCACAGGAGATACCCGCGGTCGAAGACCAAGCGCGATGGCGCCCTGAGCGGAACCGAACGCAAACTCCATCTTGTTCCGGTAGGAAAAGACGGCAGGCGACGGAGAGAAGGGAAGCCACTCCACCTCTGACGGCTCGATACCCCCGAACTTCCTGAGCGTCTGGCGGAGGTAGCGCTCCTTCAGTTCCAGTTGCCGCTCGTACCGCAGATTCTGGAACACGCACCCGCCGCACTGGCCAAAGGCAGGGCAGACAGGGTCCACGCGGTCGGGAGACGGCTGTTCCACCCGCACTATCTCCGCGTAGGAGAAGTTGCGCTTCTTCTTCACGATGCGCACGGCGACCTTCTCTCCCACCACGCCGCCGGGCACGAACACCGCTTCTCCCTGATGCCTGCCGACCGCCCAGTCGCGCGGCAGGGCGACATCCACCAGTTCAATGGTATGCAGGGGCTGCAGGAACCGTTCCAAAAGCCGCCTCGCCCGCTTCACGGGCAGACCGACCACATTGTCCTTTCCTCCCCGTATGGCGCTGATAAATCTGTCTCCAACATCCTGCACAGCGTATGATCCCGCCTTGTCAAGGAAGTCCTGCCCGGCAAGGTACTCGTCAATGAGGTCATCTGTCAGGGGACGGAAACTCACCCTGCTGATTTCGAAGTCGGTGAGCAGAAGGCCGTCGTCCGCCCGGTAGACAGCAAGACCCGTGATAACCCTGTGGGTGGTGCCTGAAAGAAGACGCAACATGCGCCGGGCGTCGTCACTGTCTTTCGGCTTCCCGAGCATCTGCCTCCCCAGCGCGACCACCGTGTCAGCGCCGACGACCACGGCGGCAGGATGGCACCTGCCGACATCCTTCGCCTTGCGCACCGCCGCCTCCACCGCGAAGGCGACAGGGTCATCCTCAACAATCTCCTCCTCTCGCACCGCGCTCGGGACGACACGGAACGAAGGGACCACGTCTGAGAACAGTTCCCGGCGGCGGGGTGAACCGGACGCAAGGATGATTTCCATGGCTGGCTATTGTACCCGAATCGGCACCTCAGGGGAAATCAGCGGTTTTTCGGCGGGGGCAGAGCCACCACGGAACTTTCTTTCGCCTGAGCCATCTGCGCCGCGTACTCCGCCCGCAGGGAGTTGAACACGTCCATCTGCTCCTGCGGAAGCGGCTCGGAAGCCGGCATGTTCAGTGCGAGAAAGTTGATGAATGTGCCGTTGCGCTTGAGACGAAAGTCAAGGTGCGGGCCTGTGGCAAGACCTGTGGAACCGACATACCCGATGACCTGCCCCTTTGCCACATGCGCGCCTGCCCTGACCCCTCTGGCAACGCGCGAAAGATGGCCGTAGTAGGAGATGTATCCGTTCGGATGCCCTATCTTCACCGCAATGCCGTAGCCGTTGCCTGTCCATCCGGCAGACAGCACCCTGCCCGCTCCGATGGCTGACACCGGCGTGCCTGTCGGTGCGACATAGTCAATGCCGAGGTGCGGACGGTACACCCTCAGGATGGGATGGAACCTGCGGTGCGAGAAGAACGACGATATCCGGCGATAGTTCAGCGGCGCGCGGTTGAAGACATGCTCAACCGACCTGCCTTTCTCGTCATAGTAGCCGGTTGCGGACGAACCGGAGAAATAGAATGCCTGATAGACCGCATCCCCCCGCGCGTAGCGCGCGGCAAGCACGCGGATGTCCTTCAGCACCGTCTTGCCGCTCACGAACGACTCCCACAGCACGCAGTACTCATCGTCCTTCCTGCAGTCGGTGAAGAAGTCAACCTTTGACGCGAAAACCTCCGCAAACTGCATAATCAATTCAGGGCTGACCCCCACCGCCAACATACTCTCGTAGAGAGAACTGGACACCGCCCCCTTTGCGACAAAGAGCCGGCGGTCCGCGGGCACCTCGCAGGTCTGCGCCGCAAAGCCCGACGCGTCCCGGAATACCCGGTAGTACCGCAGCGGTCCCGCGTGGTAGGTGAACGAAACCGTCTCTCCCTGCGCGTTCTTCTCAACTTCCCACCTGTCCCCGATCCCGCACCGGCGAGGGTCAAACTGCGCGCGCAGCGCCGCGATGATCGCCCGCGCCTCCGCCGGTTCGACAGCAGCCTCCTGCAGAATGGAAGAGAGCGTGGCGCCTGCGGACACCTGTCCCGCGCTCGTCTGCGTCAGGGGGACGCGGGCGCGCGGGCGCATGAGGAACGACGCAGAGATGCCTCCGACGGCAACAACGGCAATGGATATCGCGAGTACGCGCCGTCGCATATTTTCTTTTACCACAGAGACGGCATCCGCGCAACCTCATTGACACTTCGGGAGCGGTCGGACTACAATGCAGGCAACGCCAGAGGAACGCGCATGGAAAACATTGCATCATCGCGAATACGGAATCTGCCGCCGTACCTGTTCCAGGAAATCAACGTCAGGAAACAGCGGGCACGCAGGGAAGGAAGGGATATCATTGACCTCGGCATGGGCAACCCCGACCTTCCTCCTCCCGGTCCCGTCATCGAGAAGGTGAGAGAGGTTGCCCGCGATCCGAAAGCGCATCGCTACAGCGCGTCAAGGGGGATTGTCCATCTCAGGAAGGAGATCTGCGCATGGTACCGGCGCAGATTCGACGTTGACCTGAACCCCGAGGATGAGGCGGTTGCCTGCATCGGCTCCAAAGAGGGCATCAGCCATCTTGCGCTTGCCATCTTCGACCGCGGGGATGAGGTGCTCGTGCCGAATCCGACCTATCCGAGCCATTTCTACAGTTGCATCATTGCGGGCGCCAGCGTCTCCGACATACCCCTGCGCAAGGAAGAGGGGTTTTTGCCCGACCTTTCCCAGCCGGTGTGCGGCAGGTATCCAGGACCGAAGGCGCTCATCATCAGTTATCCCCACAACCCGACGGCGCAGGTGGTTCCCGACCTCTCCTTCTTCCGGGAGGTTGTCCGGTTTGCGCGCAGGCACAACCTCATCGTCATCCACGACTTCGCCTACGCGGAGATCTGCTTTGATGGATACCGTGCGCCCAGTTTCCTTCAGGCAGAAGGAGCAAAAGAGGTCGGTATCGAGTTCTACTCTCTCTCGAAGACCTACAATATGGCCGGATGGCGGGTCGGTTTTGCCGTCGGCAACAGCCGCGTCTTGAACGCGCTGGCGACTCTGAAGAGTTACTACGACTACGGCATGTGGACGCCCCTGCAGGTCGCGGCGATCAGCGCATTGCGGCTTGACCGCCGGTACATTGACGAGACCGTGTCCGTGTACCGCAGGCGCAGGGATCTCCTCGTCTCGGGGCTCAACCGCATCGGGTGGCAGGTGGACAAGCCACTTGCAACGATGTATGTCTGGGCGAAGATTCCGGAGCAGTTCGCGGGACTCGGTTCGATGGAGTTCTGCCTCCACCTCCTCGACCACGCAGGCGTGGCTGTCTCGCCGGGCGTGGGTTTCGGCAGGTGCGGAGAGGGATATGTCCGCATCGCACTCGTCGAGAATGAACACAGAATCCGTCAGGCGGTCCGCAGCATAGGCAGACTGTTTGGAGGTGGAAACAGGCCATCCCGGCACGCAAGACCCGCGCGCTCTTGACAGGCGCCCGCGGCGCGGGTACGATACGGCAGAAGCAACAGGTCCTTGACAGGGAAAGGAGGTGAGAGGAGATGCGCAGGGTGCGTCTCGTCTGCGCCGACGAGGAAGTCCTCGAGCAGGTGTATGAGACGAAGGTTCTGCGGCTCAATCCGTTACATCATCGCCCTACTGTAAACGACGCCGAGGTCCTTCCGAACCACCCGCCTGACGAGAACTCCCGACTGATGACCGGTTTCCGCCTCTTTGAGATGGCGGAACGCGGCTATCCGTCCGACTGACCGCTGGGGTCTGGCGCGGCGCGCATCGGAGAGAAGTTGAGCCACTGGGAAGGATGGGCGAGGATCTGCCGTTCCATGATCCTCGCCCCTTCTTTTACGAGGAACTCCTCCGCGGCGCGGTCGTCTGCGCCGGCCGGCGGACGGGGAATCGGCTCAAAAAACAGCCGGTATCGTGCTTTGTCGGCGATGAGGAAACCCGCAGCCATCCGCGCGCCGGTGCGCACCGCCAGCGCGGCGGGACCGCGCGGCAGGAGCACCTTCTCCCCGAGAAAGTTCACCTCCATCCCCCGCTCGGTGAACAGGCGGTCGCCAAGCACCGCCAGGATGCGGTTGCGCCTGACCGCCCTGAGCACCTGCCTCAGGTTCTCTCCCATCAGAACCGTTTCGACGCCCTTCTGCTGCCTCCTCACGCGGAACACCTCCCTGACTGTCCGGGTGCCAAACGGCAGTGCAATGGCGGTCACGGGATACCCGAGCAGACTCGTGACCATCCCGCCGAGTTCCCAGTTGCCGAGATGGGCGGTCAGCACAACCATCCCCCTGCCTTCCCTCAGCCCTTCGTCAAGCACGCTCAGCCCCTCGACCGATACAAGTTTCCGCACCATCCGCGGAGTCCATCGGGCGGCGCCGAAGAAGTCGGCAAGGTACCTTCCGAAACTGTAGAAACCGTCAACCACCAGCGCCCGCAGTTCTGCGCGCGTCCACGCAACGCCCGCGGTCTGCTGCCGATAGACGAGCACCTTCCGGTAGTTCTCCGTTAGCACCCGCCGAAGGCGGGGAAAACACAGGTACCTGAACTCCGCAATTCTCCGGGCAAGCCACCTGCACAGGAACGGCGGCAGGCGGTAGCCAAGAAAACACGCCATCCGGTAGAGCACGCTCATGGCCGATGTCGCCCGCCTCCCGACTTACAGGGGCGTCCTCCCGTTGAGCGACCTCCTGAGGGTCTGCGGGTCAAGATACTCAAGTTCGGCGCCCACCGGCACCCCGTAGGCAAGACGGGAATGCGGAATGCCGGCCTGCTTCAGAAGACCGGAGAGATAGACGGCGGTATCCTCGCCCTCAGGAGTGGGATTGGTCGCAAGGATAACCTCTTTCACCTGTTCCTGCGAGAGGAGTTCCATCAGACGGTTGATGCGCAGGGATTCCGGACCGACGCGGTCAAGGGTGGAGATCCGGCCGCCGAGGACAAAATACCTGCCGCGGAATCCTGCCTTCTCCAGCGTCATCAGGTCGCGCACCTCCTCCACCACGCAGAGGATCGGCTCCCTGCCGGCGTCGCGGCAGACGGCGCACAGTTCTCCATCGGAAAGGTTGAAACACCTCGCGCACAGCCGCACGCTGCGCGCGAGCGCAACCACCGCGTCTGCCAGCGCCGCAACCTCCTCCGGCCTGGCAATGAGCCACGAGGCGATTCGCTCCGCGCTCTTTGCGCCGATGCCCGGCAGCCGCCTGAGATGTTCTATCGCCCTTTCAAACACTTCCGGATATCCTGCCATGCTCAGAAGGGAAGCCCTCCCACCTTTGCTTTCAGTTCCGCACCGAGGACGCGCTCCACCTCTTTTTGGGCGGAAGCCCATGTTCTGAGGATAAGTTTCTCCACCCGGGACTTGTGCTCCGGAGACAGCACACAGGGGTCTATCTCAATGGACAAAAGTTCCATCTTGCCGTTCACCTTGATCTTGACCTCCCCTGCCGGCGAGGCGGCCTCCACAATCTTCGAGGCAAGGATTCTCTGGAACTCCGCCGCCTGCTGTCTCAGTTGCGCCACCTGCTTCAAACTGTCAAAGATGTTTGCCATTCATTCCTCCACCCGGTCTATCTCGCCACCAAAGAAACTGATGGCCTCCCTGACATCCGGTTGGTCAAGGAGTTTCTTCGGCGTCTCATCGCTGAGCGTGAGCGCGACCCTGCACGGTCTGCCCGCCATCTGCGAGAGAACCTCCTCAACAATCTTCCTGTGTTCAGGCGTGTCCGCGCTCGTCTTGTGGAACTTCCTCGACACGGAAAAGTGAACGGTGAGGACGCCGTCCGCAAACCGTTCCGGCCTGCCTTCCTTCAAGAACGCTTCCAGATTCTTGCTCCGCTTTTTCACCCCGGACAGAAGATGCTTCCACTCTTCGGGACCGAACGGAATGTCAGGCGCCTGACTGCCGGCACGCGTGTCTTCCGCCGCCGGAGGCGCCTTTGCCTTCCGTCGGAATGGAGAGAGCGATTCAGGGTGCGCAGGCGACGCGGGGTCAGGGGTTTTCTTTTCAAGCACCACATGTGCCGCGGCAGGGGCAGGCGGCTCCGGCGCCGTGCGCGGCGTATCCTGCTCTGTCTTCCCGATGATCTTGACCAGTTTGAGAAACAGAATCTCAAGCAGGACCACCTGCAAACTCTCTCTGCGCAGGCGCTCCTTGTACTCCACCGTCTCGGAGAGCGCGTCCAGCAGCCGTTCCAGAGGCACGCTGGCAAACTGCGCGAAAAACTCCCTGCCGCCCGAGCACTCCTGGCCGCCTCCCACGACAGCGTACCCGACATCCCTCAGTTTCTTGACCATTCCATCGAGAACAAGTCCGGGGTCTTTTCCCTCGCGCATCAGTTGATGAAGCAGCGCAACCGCCCGGTCAACGCTGCGTTCCCGCAGCAGCAGAAGCAGTTGCTCAACCGCGCGGTCTTCCACAAGGCCGAGGAGCGCTTCAACCTCGGCAACACCAATCTGCATTCCGCTGGTATAGACAATCAACTGGTCAAGAACCGACAGGCAGTCGCGCATCGCCCCTGCGGAAAAGTCCACAATCCGCTCAAGCGCCTCTTCGGCAATTGCAACCCCCTCCTTCTCGGCAATCCCTGCCAGCGCTTTCTTCATCACCTCCATTGACAGAGGACGGAAAAAGTGCTGCTGACACCGCGACCGTATGGTCGGCGGAATCTTCTCGGGCGCGGTGGTCGCCAGAATAAATGTCACAAACTCGGGCGGTTCCTCAAGCGTCTTCAAAAGCGCGTTGAACGCGTCTTCCGTCATCATGTGGACCTCGTCCACGATATACACCTTCGACCGCGCGCGGACCGGCCTGAGGTTCACATTTTCCCGCAGAGACCTGATCTCATCGATGCCCCTGTTGGACGCTGCGTCTATCTCAAGGACATCGAGCGACGAACCGACGGTGATTTCTCGACACTGGGCGCACTCGTTGCAGGGAGAAGGTGTCGGCCCTTTTTCGCAGTTGAGCGCCTTTGCCAGAATGCGCGCCATAGAGGTCTTGCCCGTCCCGCGCGGACCAGAGAAGAGGTACGCGTGCGCCTGCTTGCCGCCGGCAATGGCAGAGGTGAGCGTCCTGACAACCTCCGCCTGGCCGAGCACCTCCTCAAATGTCTGCGGACGATACTTGCGCGCAAGCACGATGTACATGGTTCTTCCGTTCGGACATCCCGGTTCCGCGGGGAAAGACACGGCCCACGCCCGCCTGACCGCGTCCGATGTCTGACCGGTATTATACTCCATCCGCGGCGCGCGGAGAACGGCCGGTGCGCCGCGCCGACTGGATGACGATGCCCGTGGTGATGAGGATGAGGCCTATGACTGAGGAGGGTAGAATCGGTTCTCTGATGAGCAGCCGTATGTAGACGAGAGAAAGAAACGGGGTCAGGAAAATCATCGTCGCCATTCTGGCGGTATCCCCGTATCTGAGGGCGCAGAACCAGAAGGCATAGCCAAGCCCGCCCGCAACGGTTCCAAGAAAGACAAGCCCTCCCCACTGGCGCGCAGAGAGCGCAGGCACCCCTTCTCTCAGGAGAAACACAAGGCAGTAGAGCGTTGCGAAGAGGTAGAAGTATGCCACGCTGGTAAACGGCTCGTACTTGTACCGTTTGCCGACCACAGAGTAGCAGCCGTACACCACCGCGCCCAGGCAGGCGCACGCGACGCCTGCCGGACTGCTGAAGGAAAGTCCGCTGATGCTCCCGCCGGTGACGACCACTGCCACTCCGAGGAACGAACAGAGGATGCCGAGAAGTTTGCGGGCAGTCGCCGGCTCTCTCAGAATGATGATTGAGAAGATGACGACCATCACTGGCCACAGGTAGTTGATGAGAAACGCCTCCTGCGCGGGTAGAAGGTCTATGGCGATGTAGAGCAGAAGATTGTACAGGAAGTTGCCGAAGAAACCCATCACCGCAAAGGCAGCGAGGTCTTTTCCAGAGTACGATACAAGGAGCCGCCCCTGACCGGTGAGCAGAGAGATGACAATGAGGGAGAGCGAGGCAAAAAGACACATGAAAAAAAGCGCCTGGAGTGCAGAGAGGTCTGAGACGAGGAGTTTCACCACCGCCGCGGTTGAACCCCAGCATGCCGCTGCCAGAAACACGCACAGGTACGCAATGCGGCTGTTGAACATGCGCGACTCTTTCTCTCCCTTTCGTGAACAACCTGCCGGGTGTCTCCGGGCACCGATTGGGCTCATCACAACACCAGGATGCTCAGCGGGACCGTGCCTTCCCGGAGCGCCTCCAGCGAAAACCTGTAGCAGTCGTCCTCGTCCTTATGCTGAGTGGATGGCAGCGGAGGGGGTGGGATTTGGCGGTCTCCGCTACGCTCCGACTCGCCCGGGCGGTTCACCACCTGTGAAAAGCACGAACTTACCCGGCCGGTCTCACCATCTCGACCGGCGCGCCAGACACCGCTCGTTACTCCTCGCGGTGGCGCCCCTCCTTCCAGAGATGTGAAAGGAGTTGGTAGCGGAGGGGGTGGGATTTGAACCCACGATACCTTTTGGGTATATCCGCTCTCCAAGCGGACGCACTCGGCCGCTATGCGACCCCTCCGGAAGGCTGCTGTGGAGTTTGCGGGCTCCCTTTGACCGTCTGCGCAGGCAGTTGAAACCCTGCCTTCAGCCGCTTGTGGAGTATCTTTCTCGCAATCCTGTTCAGGCGACTTGCCTTCAGTTTGCCCGCGCTGAACATCCGCACCTGTTCCCGCGCCTTGCGAAGTTTCCTCCTGTGAATCTGCGCCATCTCCCGTTTCAGCCGTCCCATATGTCCCCCCGTGTGAACTTTGATTATACTTTCGGCGACGCCGGAAGTCAACGTCGTTGCCTCTTTTCCGCCGGGGTGATAGAATACGCAGTATGGCCCATTACCTCCTTACGGGCGCGGCGGGTTTCATCGGCTCGCACGTTGCGGAACTCCTTCTTTCCGCCGGACATACCGTCACCGGTATTGACGAACTCAACGATGCCTATGATGTGCGGCTGAAACAGTGGCGCCTTGCCCGACTGCGCGGGAGAAAAGGGTTCTCATTCCGCCGAATAAGCATCACGGATGCCGAGGGGGTCGTTCTTTGCATGAGAGAACATCCCCCGCAGGCGGTCATCAACCTCGCCGCCCGCGCCGGCGTGCGCGCCAGCATGGAGAATCCGGGCGTCTACTACGCCGCAAATGTCATCGGCACCCTCACCCTTCTTGAGGCGTGCCGTCAGTGCGGAGTCGGCAAGTTCATTCTCGCGTCCACCTCTTCCGTATACGCGGGACAGCCAATGCCGTTTTCCGAAACCCTGCCTGTCAATGAGCCCATCTCGCCATACGCTGCGTCAAAAAAGGCGGCAGAGGTGACTGTCTACACCTACCACCACCTCTACGGCATTGACGCCGTCGTTTTCAGGTACTTCACCGTCTACGGGCCTGCGGGCAGACCCGATATGTCCGTGTTCAAGTTCATCCACCTCATCTCGGCAGGACTGCCCATCAAAGTGTTCGGCGATGGACTCCAGAGCCGCGACTTCACCTTCGTTGAGGATGTGGCGGCGGGCACCGTCAGGGGGCTTTCGCTGTCGGGATTCCACACCATCAACCTCGGCGGCAACCATCCAAGCACGCTGCGGGAACTCATCGGGCTCATTGAGCAGGAGACCGGACGGAAGGCGCAGATTGCGTACGGGGAGTTTCTCAGGACCGATGTGAAGGCGACATGGGCGGATATTTCGCGGGCCCGCACCCTCCTCGGGTGGGAGCCAACGGTCTCCCTCGCGGAAGGTATCCGCCGCACCGCTGAATGGCACAGGCAGAACGAGTCGTGGCTGAAAGACATCCGTCTGGAACCGTAGAAAGGGAAGGATGATGAAGGTTGTCGTCACCGGCGGGTGCGGATTCATAGGCAGCCATCTGGTGGACCGACTTGTCGAGGACGGCCACGAGGTCGTCGTCATCGACAACCTTTCGACCGGCAACGTGTCGTTCCTGAATCCCCGCGCCACACTCTATCGGATGGATGTGCTCGACCCTGCCATGCCTTCCGTGTTCAAGAGGGAATCTCCCGGCGCAGTGTTCCATCTTGCCGCGCAGATCAATGTCCGCACCTCAGTCGAGGACCCCATCTTCGACACAGAGGTCAATGTCATCGGCAGTCTGCGGGTCATCCGCGCCTTTCTTGAATCTCCCGGAGAACCGTCGCGGAAGAAGTTCGTCTTCGCCTCGACAGGAGGAGCTATCTACGGAGAGACGGAGGTACTGCCCACCCCGGAGACGGTGACGCCTGCGCCTCTGTGCCCGTACGGCATCTCAAAACTGACGGTGGAACAGCATCTCGCCTTCTACGGACGCACTGCAGGACTGCGCAGCGCGGCGCTGAGATACGCCAATGTGTACGGACCGCGGCAGAACGCGCTCGCCGAGGCAGGCGTGGTCGCCATCTTTTCCATGAAAAAGATAGCCGGCGAGCCATGCGAGATTTTCGGAGATGGGCTGCAGACCCGCGACTTCGTCTTCGTCTCCGATGTCGTTGAGGCAACCGCCTCGTGCCTCAGGGAAGAGGCGGAAGGCATCTATAACATCGGCACAGGCAGGGAGACAACCGTCAACGAGGTGTATGACGCGATTGAAAGGGCTCTTGGCACAGGAAAGGGCAAGGTCTACAAGCCACAACGGCCGGGCGAGGTGCGACGAAGTTGCCTCGACGCTCGCAAGGCGGCAGATGCGCTGGGATGGAAACCGGCCTGGCCTGTGGAAAAAGGTCTTCAGGAAACGGCAAGATGGTTTGCTACCAGCAGTCAGTCGCCTGACGGTTTCCGCTCCGCCGCAGGCCCCGCCGCGAAGTAGCCTCGGTCCAGAATCTTCCGGCCGTCCACCCATACCGTCGGGTGACGCACCTCGCCGTCCATATGCTGGACCCCGTGCACCTGCCGCGCGCGGGAAAGGTTGTTGCCCAGTGCCACATGAACCGTCCGGCAGCGGTGCGTTCCGTCACTCCACCAGAACCGGTCGTTCTCGGGCATCCGGGTTGTCGGAACTCCTATTTCGTCAATCCTGTCCGCCCGCGGCGAGCCCGCAGACACAAACGCTCGCAGACGGCTGACCTGCTCTCTGTCTCCGGACACGCTGCGCATCCTGCCGTTCTCTATCTGAATCCGGAGAGGAGTCCTGTCGCACTCTGCGGCAGGACGCACCCCGCGCTGCGTGGGGCCGTCCACGACAAGGAGACCTTCTCCACTGCCCTCCCGCGGGGCGACGGCAACCTCCGCGTACAGCGGAACGATGCCAAGGACCGGCGTACAGGAACAGCCGCGGGAAAGGTTGAACACAAGGTCGGTGCCCGCGGGCGAGGCCAGGCGCATCTCCCTCGCCCCGCGGAGCAACCCGGCAAGCCACCTCGTCCGGATCCTCGCTGCCCGAACCTGAGAGGAATCTATGCTCCACCGTTCGATGCCGTGCGCCTGAACAAAGAAGTGGCGCCGCGTCCCTGTCAGAACAAAGTCATCGTTTCCCTTCCTGCCCAGCAGGCGGGCAGGACTCAGCGTGTCCGAGAGATACACAACCACATCGGCAGAGGACAGAACTGACGTGATGGCATTGCAGGACAGTCCGGAACGATACCTGCCGGTGGAGACAAACTCCGTCAGGTCAAGGATCACGGGGAAGGCGCCGAGTTCAGACGCGACGCTGGCAAACGCAGTTGAGTATGTCCGGATGCGCTCGGCTGAGGTGTATCTGGTGCCGGCGCGGGTTGCGCAGACGACGAGCGACTCTCCCTTCTTCAGCCCGCAGGCTGCCTGAAGGGTTATGCGCACATTGCGCGCACACCGCGTTGCGAATTTCATGGACGGGCTGCGGACGAGCCCTGTGCGTGCGGCAGTCGCCCCTCAGTAGGACGACGTGTTTTCCCAGTACAGTTTGCTCGTGAAGACGCAGTGGTCCTCGTACGCGAGATTCAACACCTTCTGCCCGTACTGGTTGGAGTGCCAGAAACACCTGACGATTGGGACCTTGCCGCCGTAGCCGTCAAACTTCGCCTGCCAGATCTTCGCTTCCTTCCACGTCACCTTTCCGTCCTTGTTCGTGTCCGCCTGCGCAAATTGCGACGAGCCTGACGGGTAGGAGAGGATGAACCACTGGCAGACATTCGCATTGAACTCATAGCAGTAACTGCACGCCTCAATCTCAGGGTTCCGGTAGTTGAATCCCGGGTCGGTAGGGTCGGCAGGCGGCGGGTTGATATTCGCCACAGGGATATCGCAGGCATCCTGATGCCCGCCCGGATTGCCGTGGCCGTTCATCCCCTTGTACGGGTCTGTCATACAGACAAAGATGGACTTCGGCTTCAGATAGGTCGGATAGAGGGTTGAAAGCCACGGCGGGTACTCGTCGTCCCAGTCCTGATAGTACAGGGAGATGGCAAGGTCAAACTGCTTCAACTGGCTGATGCAGTTCGCCTGCCTGCCCTTTTCCCTCGCAAGCGAAAGGGAAGGCAGCAACTGCCCCGCGAGAATTGAGATGATGGCGATGACCACAAGAAGTTCTATCAGCGTGAATCCGCCGCGCCTTCCCCTGTCAGATTTCATCGTGTGCCTCCCGCGCGCCTTCGTGCCTCGATTGCGTCGATGATTTCCTTTGCCAGCGTGCGAATCTCAGGGTTCTGGTCCGCATTGTACACCTGCCAGAGCAGCGCTGAGTCATCCGGCATCGCCGCCTCTTTCAGGTATGTCCCCGCGGCGTTCCTGACACGCACATCTTCGGCGGTGTCCGTGAACACCCGGACCAGTTTCTCCCGCATCTCAGGCGTCTTGCACCCTGCCGCGTATTTCAGAAGGACAAGTTTTGTGTCCACATCCTCCTGCGCGTAGTCCTCAAACAGCCGCCCAACGCTCTCAGGCGCAAGCCGGTAGACCACATCCCTCACAAGCGCCCTCGTCTGTGTATTCTGACTCTTCAACTGGCCAAACAGTTTATCAGGGTCAAGTTTCAGGAGGGTTTCAGCCGCCATCCGCCGGATGTTCTCATCCTGCGTCTCTTCCATCAGGCGGACAAGCGAGGGCGCGGCGTCCTTGTACTTCAGCGACACAAGCATCAGCATCGCGTCGCGCACCTGACGGCTGTCCTTGCTGAACAGCATCTTCTCGTACCTGCGCGGTTTGACGGTCTGCCGGGAGGGGACGACCCACGCGAAAAAACGGATGAGGGACAGGGCCACAACGACGACTACCGCCCAGAAAAGGAGGCGACCCTTCAGATCAAGCCCGCCGTAGAATTTCTGCAGTTCACCCATCGGACGGCCTTCCTTCTTCGCCGGAGAACGATCTTGCGGAAACACCGTATCACATTCCCCGCCCTCAGTCAAGCCGTTCGACCCGCGCTTTTACTCAACAATCTGGTATGCCTGTCCCTTGTGGACAACCGTCACATTTGCGCCGAGCGCGAGGAACCTGCCGAGTTCCGGCTCATCCCTCACCAGAGTGAAGTACTCCTCGCTCAGATACTTGACCTGCCTGACCTGCATGCCCTGCCTGAACTGGTTGTCAACCCAACCGTTCCCCTGCTGGGTGAATGTCCTGTCGGCCACCTGCCTGACCGCCTCGACCTGTGACCTGAACACATTCGACTGTCTGTTCAGACTCTGAATGGTCTGCGAACGGGCAAACGCGTCCGCGCCGGTCGCTGTCTGCATATTGCCAGAGATTCCCCTCCCCGCCTCGTACATCGCTTTCGGCACCGCCGCCGGCGAAGGAGCAGGAACATCAACTCTGCCGCCCTTGCGTTCAGCGTCTTCAAGGATGAGGAACGAGGTGTATGGCGTGAGAATGCCGAACTCCTTGCTGAGCCGCACAATTTCGTCCACCAGTTCCCTGTGCTCTCCCTTGTCCCGAATCTCAGCCATCAGAAAGCCGATCTTGCGCGACGCCCACAGGTTCGGAACGAAGTCGGCGCTGCGGTCGTCCGTGACGAACGAGGCGTCGGCCGTCCACCTTCTCGCTTTTCCGCCGGCGTTTCCGGTCACTGTCAGCGCAGTTGCCCCGGAGGTGGAGTACCTGCCTGTCACCAGCACCTGTCCCCCGCGGAACACATCAGGCACCGTGCGCGGCAACAGGTCGTATGTCTTGATGGCGCCGAAATCTATCTTCACATCCGTCAGCACCGGGTCGTTTATCTTCCGGTAGAACGAGGAGACCCGCTGTTCCAGATTCTCCTTCGGCGCGACATACTCAGCCATCCCGTTCTGCTCCTCTGCCAAACGGTCAAGAAGGATGGAGTTCACATCGGAGCCCACGCCGAAGACGAAGAATCGCGTCCTGGTCGTGTTTGCCTTGCCCGCATTGGAAAGAATGGTCTTCATATCTGTCACGCCGACCGTCGGCTGACCGTCGGTGAGAAAGACCAGCATGTTCGGCCGGGAGGTATCCTTGAACATCGCCAGCGCGGTCGCCAGGGCCGAGTCGATGTCGGTGCCTCCAAGCGCCTTCATCCCGGAGATGAAGTTCACCGCCTCTTCCTTCGCCGCCTTTCCGGCCGGAACCAGCGCGTCCTTGAACTTCCTGACATCTGTGGCGAACGAAATCACATTGAACCTGTCTGCCGGATTGAGGCTTTCGACGCAGAACTTCAGCGCCTCCTTCGCCTGCTCAATCTTTCCGCCGCTCATTGAGCCGGAGGTGTCGATGACGAACACGACATCCTTGTCCACGGGCGCCACATCCATCTCCCCCGGCGAGAGAAGGAGAAGGAAGTAGCCGTCCTCGCCGCTCCTGCGGAACGAGAAGAGGTTCACTGCAAGGTCCTTCTCGGAGAGCGCGTAGTACAGGACAAAGTCCGTGTCCGGCTTGACATTCTTCTCCTCCCAGCCGCAGGTTGCCTCGTGGACGCCAAGCTTCGCATCCACCGGATGGGACGGCGAATAGACGCTCCTGATAGGCAGAGTTGAGGCAATCTTCACGCTGATGGAGGCGACCTCCAGAGGCGTCGGTGAGAACTTCTCGGTGTTCAGCGGATACGAGTACCTCACCAGCCCCGCGTCGCTCTTCAGAATCTGCTGGTAGACCAGTTCAATCCGTTTCTCGCTCCGCTTCGGCACGGGGTAGACGCGCGCCTTGAACAGGTTTCTTCCCACATATTCAAGGAGACCCGGGTCCCGCATCTTCCGCACAATCTCCTCGTAGATCTTCCGCGCTTTATCCTTGTCAAGAACCTCCCCGGTCAACTTCTTGCCATCGGCGTACATCGAGAACTCTCTGATGGCGGCGTCCTCGGGGATGGGAAACAGGTAGGTGGCTTCGAGGTCGTGGTCAGAGTCGTTGCGGAACGCCTGGTCAACTCTTGTCGTGGCAATCTGGTTGTCAATCGTCACCGTCACTTTGTGGAAGGACACGGGCAGGAACACCGGCTGTGGCTCAGCGGGCGGGCGGGGAGGCATCGGAGGAGGAATGGGGATGGGCCACGGCGGACGGATCCACGGCGGACGGTCAACAATGAGGACCCCGTCTCCGAAACAACTGCCCGCGATGAGCATCACCGCAAGCGCAGCGACACGCACGCATAGCCGTTTCATAGCATCCCCCCTGGTATGGATCATTGAGCCGGCACTATCTGTATCTGAACCTGAACGGTTCGCGCCGCCACAGGAGTTTTTCTCGCCGCGTCGCCTGATGTCTCCGGAAGCGACTCAGGACTGGCAGGCAGCAGGGGGAACGCGTCGGATGAGCGAGCAAGAAACTTCCCCTCTGTCTCGTTCCGCAGTTCCTCACGCACCCCGCCTGTCCGCGCGCGACCGGCGGATGCCGGCAACACCGCGGGAGGCGCCGAGGCAACCGCCGTCTCGGCTGCGGTCTTGCGGGCAATGCTGCCTATCCGCTCAAGGGAAGCGTTGAAAGATGCCAGGTTCGGCTCAGGTATCCTTGCGTTGACCTGCGGCAGGGCGCTTCCTGCCTGCGCCTCAACCGACTCAACGGTGCCGCCTGACTCCGCCACCGCCGCATTCACCAGCGCAAGTACCCCTGCGTATTCCCGCAACATGCTCGAAGGCGCCGCTTCGTGCCCATCGTTCGCCGCCGACGAGACGCCCGTCCGCGCAGACCGCAGCCCTCCAACCGCAGGAGGACGCACCCTGTTCTCGCTGCCGGCTCCGGCGACGCCGCGCTCAGGGACCTTCAGCGCGATGAGAAGAGGTCCCTCAGTAACTCTCTCGGCTTCCCGCGCTGGCTGCAGGGCTAATCCGACACCCTCACCCGACGCAGGGATCTCCTTCGTCAGCAGTCCTGCCGATTCCTGGGAACCGGCGGAAAAAGAGGCAGAAGGCGCCGCCTCCTCGGGTTTCGCAAGAAACGCGGGCTGTTTCGGGATAGAGACGTCCGGCTTCGCCCTGTCCGCCTGTTCCTCTTCTGGAAGAGTCGGCTTCTGCGCAAGTTGAACCTCCTGCGCCGGCGCAGGCGCGGGCACGACCCGGTTCACCACGGCCAGGCGGGCGGAGACCGCAACCATCAGCGCCGCGGCAACCCCTGCCACGATGCTGACCCGCACTGTCCGGCGACGGCGAATTCCGGCAATCCTGCCGAGGACAGATGCCGCAATATCGCAGGGCGGTTCCTCCTCTGGGAGACAAGCGAGGTAGTTCCTGTACCGCTGAAACTCTGCGAGTTTTTCACGGCACAGGGGACAGACTGACAGATGCCCGGCAATCCTGCTTTTCAGCGGCTCCCGAACGATGCCGTCAGCAAAGTCATCAAGATGAGTCCGCGCCTCTTCACAGGTCATCGCCAACAACCCCCTTCAACAAACCAGCAAGCGCCTGCCTCGCCCGGGACAGCCGGGACTTCACAGTACCGGTTCGTATCCTCAACATTGCGCTTATCTCCTCGTACCGGTATCCCTCAATGTCCCGTAACACCACCACGACCCGCTGCTCCTCCGGAAGAGACCTGAGCGCCTCCCTCACGGCACGCGCCTTCTCCTGCCTGACGAACTCCCGCGACGGAGAGACACCCCTGTTGTCCGCCGCGCGGGCTACCGGTTCGGAGTCCGGGTCTGACTCCCGCGGAGTGACCATCCGCTTCCTCCATCGATGCCACGGAGAGGCAAGCCGGTTCAGGCACAGACGCACCGCAATCTGGTGAACCCAGGTAGAGAAGGAGGACTCCTCCCGGAACGACTTCAGGTGCTGGTACGCCTTCAGAAATGTCTCCTGCGCGCAGTCAGCCGCATCCTGCGCCTCTCCCAGAAACCGCCAGCACACCGAGTACACCATCCTCTGATTCCTCCTGACAAGTTCGGCGAACGCGTCGCCGTCTCCTGCCCGCGCGAGGTTCACGAGAGCCGATTCTTCCACGCCGTCAGTTGTTTTCTCCTGCCGTTCCATAGGAATAGACAGCGCAACGCACAAAAAGTTCCCTCTTACCCCGCGTCCGCCGGCACACTCTTCCACCGCCACAGCCGGAGCCACTCTGCCAGATACGCACTGGCAACCTCCCGGTTCCTGACCACCAGCACGGTTTCCACATTCTTCCTCGCAGAAGAGGACAGGTTGCAGGAACCGGTGATGACCACCCGTTCGTCCACGATGAGCGTCTTGTCGTGAAGAAGGCCTGCGAGGCACGCCTTGCGCACAGGGCATCCCGCGCGCCGCAACTGTTCAAGGACGGAGAACGGGTAGAGGCCGGACCCATCGAGCATGCCCGCGACGAGCAGCCCTTCCGCTTTCTTCTCGCACAACGCGTGCGCAACATCGGCATCCGTGAACCTGTACTGGATGAACCGCACCGAGCGGCGCGCGGCGGCAATCTCCGACAGGATGCGCCGGAACGGGTCTGCCGCCGGCCCGATGTAGATGTCCACCTCAGCCGTGCGCAGACAGGCGGGCGGCGGCTCTCCGTTCCACCAGGAGTCGCACACCCGGCAGCAGAAGTCGGCGATGCGGCCGTCTTCAATCACCAGCAGGTTGTTATGGTGTTCGCGCATGGCCGGCAGAGTGAGGTTGACTGAACCGGCGATGACCGTCTGCCGGTCAATGACCGCAAGTTTCGCATGAAAACTTCCCCGTCCGGTCTCCACCCTGACCGCGTCCTCCAGGCCGGTCGCGCCTTCCTGCCCTCGCCAGCTCTCGCACACGACCGTAACCGCAATTCCCTGCCGTTTCTTCCGGGCAAGAAGGCGGCCGAGTTCTTCCCAGTCAAAGGAGTATGTCGCGAGGCGGATGTCCCTGTGCGCCTGAGAGACCGCCTTCAGGATGACTTGGTCAACCCGTCCGTATGGGGTACAATACGGAGCAAAGGATACTGCGCCGCAGGCGGACGCCGAAAGCAACAGCAGACAGACACTGAGTCGCCGCATAGGCATATTCTATCACTGCCGGCATCCGAAGACCTACTGCGGTGCGGGAAGAGGGGGTGCGATGAGAGCGGCGGTCTATCAGGGGATACAGCGGTTTGAGGTGCGGGAGTGGCCCGCTCCCGCCTGCGGAGACGACGAGGTGCTCGTCAAAGTCCGATTCTGCGCCATCTGCGGCACCGATGTACGCATCTACTTCCACGGGCACGCAAAGGTCTCGCCGCCGGCAATCATCGGGCACGAGATCACCGGCACCGTCGCCGAAATCGGGCGCAATGTCCGCCTTAGCGGCATCGCCGTCGGAGACGCGGTGACCACCGTCACATCCACCGGCTGCGGCTCCTGCCGGATGTGCCAGCAGGGGCTGTACAACCTGTGTCCCGACACGAAGGCGATCGGATACTACTTCCCCGGCGGATTCGCGGAGTACCTCGCCATACCCGCCATTGCCGTCCGGCAGAACGCGCTGGTGAAACTGCCCGGGGGCATCTCCCTGCGCGACGGCACCCTCATCGAACCACTCTCCTGCGTTATCAACGGGCAGCAGTACCTCGCCATCGGCACGGGAGATACGGTGGTCATCTTCGGCGGAGGACCCATCGGACTGATGCACGCGCGGCTCGCGCAGGTGCGGGGAGCGTCTGCCGTGGTGGTCATAGACCCTGACTTTGAGCGGCTCCAGCGGTTTGGCAGGCGGTTTGACGGACTGCTCCTGTGGAACCCCGCGTCGGTCAATGCCGTTGAAGAGATTCGACGGATGACCGGCGGATTCGGCGCCAATGTCGTCATCACCGCCTGCCCGGTGAAGCAGGCACAGATTGACGGGCTTGCCATGCTGGGCTCAAGAGGCAGGATAAGTTTCTTTGGAGGGCTCCCAAAGGACGATTCGATTGTTCCCCTCGACACGAACCTCATTCACTACAAGGAACTCGGGGTCTTCGGGGCGTTCGCCTCAAACCGCAGGGATTTCGAAGAAGCGGCCCGGCTCATTGCCGAGGGCGGCTTTGGGGCGGACAAGTTCATCACCAGCGTCGTGCCTCTTGAGCGAATCTCAGAAGGCATCGAACTGGTGCGCCGGGGAGAGGCGCTGAAGTGCGTCGTAGAGGTCGCCGGGCCGTCCTGATATGGCTCTTGACCATCGAGCGCTCCTGAGGGAAACGTTCTCCCTCGCCCGTCGGGGCGAGGGGCTGGTCAGTCCGAACCCCATGGTTGGCTGCGTCATTGCCGCAGGCAGGCGCGTCGTCGCCCGCGGCTACCACCGGGCGTTCGGGCTGCCCCACGCGGAGGCAGAGGCACTTGCGGCTGCCGGAGCCCGCGCCCGCAACGCCCGCCTCTATGTGAATCTGGAGCCGTGCTGCCACCACGGCAAGACACCTCCCTGCACCGACGCCATCATACGGGCAGGCATCAAGGAAGTGTTCTGCTGCATGGAAGACCCAAATCCTCTTGTCGCCGGCAAAGGATTCGCGCGACTTGAAGCGGCAGGCATTGCGGTGCGAAAAGGGTGGCTTCAGGACGAGGCGGAGCATCTCAACCGTTCCTACATCGTCTCTGTGACCTGCCGAAGGCCGTATGTCACGCTGAAGTGGGCACAGAGCATTGACGGCAGAATCGCGCCCGCAGGAAACGGCGATTCGCGGTGGATTACCGGCGAGCAAGCGCGCCGGTTCTCCCGGCAGAAAAGGTTTGCGTTTGACGCCATCCTCGTCGGAGTCGAGACCGTCTTGCGCGATGATCCCAGCCTTGACTGGGAGGCCTCGGGGTTCACTGCGCGAAAGACGCTCCTCCAGCGGAAGAGGTACCGCAAGGTCATCCTTGACGCGCGTCTGCGCACTCCCGCAACCGGACGGCTGTGGGAGAACCCTCAGGCGGAGGTCATCATCGCCGCGTCCCGGCGCGCCGACCCGGAGACGGTCAGGAGGTTCGCCGCACGGCGGTGCGAGGTGCTGCTTTTGCCCGAGAAAGACGGGATGCTTGACCTGCGAGAACTCCTCGGCAACCTGCACGAAAGGGGCGTGGGCAGCCTTCTGGTGGAGGGCGGGAGCAGGACGCTTACCTCGTTCTGGAAGGCGCGGCTCGCGGACACCGTGATGGTGTTCATCGGCGGGATGTTTCTCGGCGGCGAAGGCCTGCCGCCGCTTGCGATACGGATAGAGTCGCTTTGCGAGGCCGCGCGACTTTCCCGCGTCCACCTCAGCCGGCTTGGCGACGACCTGCTCATCGAAGGAGACCCATGTTTTCCGGCATCATAGAAACGCTCGGCACCGTTGCGCTGAAACAGTCTTCGGGACGGTCTGTTCGCCTTGAGGTCGCCGCAGACCATTTCGACGGTCCGGTGGCGGAAGGAGAGAGCATCGCCGTCAACGGCGTGTGCCTGACGGTGGAGGAGGTTCGGAAGAACCGTTTCGCCGTGTCGCTCAGCCCCCAGACCGCGAGAGAGACCGCGCTCGGACGGTGCGCGGTTGGCGACAGGGTCAATCTGGAGCGGGCGCTGAAGGTAGGCGGGAGAATCGGCGGGCATCTGCTCACCGGCCACATCGACTTCGTGACAACGGCATCGTTCTCCCGCGACGGGGACAGCGTCGTGTGCCGGCTGCGCATCCCCTCCTCGCACCGCAGGTACGTGGCGCGGCGCGGGTCCATCGCGGTCGACGGCGTTTCCCTCACGGTTGCGCATCTGTCGGCGGGTATTGCCACAATCTGGCTCATACCGTATACTCTCAGCGTCACCACTCTGTCCCGGAAGCGTTCCGGGGAACCCCTGAACGTTGAAGTGGACCTGATTGCGAAGTACCTTGCACGGATTGTTGGAGAAGACGACGATGACGCAGCAGACGGTGTTCAGTTCGATTGAGGAAGCGGTTGAAGAGATCCGCCGCGGAAGGTGTGTCATTGTGGTTGATGACGAGCAGCGGGAGAACGAGGGCGACCTCGTCTGCGCCGCCGAGAGAATCACGCCTGACATCGTGAACCTCATGGCGACGGAGGCGCGCGGACTCATCTGCGTCGCGCTGACCTCCAGGCGGCTCGAGGAACTCCGCCTGCCGCCGATGGTCTCCGACAACACGGCTGTTCACCGCACCGACTTCACCGTGTCGGTTGACGCGGCTTCCGGCATCACCACAGGCATCTCCGCCCACGATAGGGCTCGCACCATCCGTCTGCTCGTCGACCCCGCGACCCGTCCCGAGGACCTCGCCCGGCCCGGTCACATCTTCCCCATCCGGGCGAAAGAGGGCGGCGTGCTGGTCAGGGCAGGCCACACGGAAGCGTCCGTCGACCTGTGCAGAATGGCGGGAGTTGCTCCTGCCGGCGTCATGTGCGAGATTCTGCGGCCGGACGGGTCGATGGCGCGGCTTCCTGACCTCGTGGAACTCAGCAGCCGCCACGGCTTGAAGATCGTGACCGTCCAGTCGCTCATCGAGGCGCGGCGCAGGCGGGAGAAATTGGTGGAACACATCGCGTCCGCGGCGTTTCCCACCTCGTACGGCGAGTTCACCCTGCGCCTCTACCGGGACACCGTGGACGGCAGCCCGCATCTGGCTCTGGTGATGGGAGACATCAAACTGGCATCTCCCGACGACAGCGTGCTGGTGCGGGTCCACTCCCAGTGTGTGACCGGAGACATTCTCCATTCCCTGCGGTGCGACTGCGGCAGACAGCTTGACAGGTCCTTTGAGAAAATCTCGCAGGAAGGACGCGGGGTGATAGTGTACCTGCCGCAGGAGGGCCGCGGCATCGGCCTGTTGAACAAGATCAGGGCGTACGAACTCCAGGACAGCGGGATGGACACGGTGGAGGCGAACATCCACCTTGGCTTTCCCGCAGACCTGCGGGACTACGGAATAGGCGCGCAGATCCTTGTTGACCTCGGACTGACAAGAATCCGGCTGCTCACCAATAATCCGCGCAAAGTCATCGGACTTGGCGGCTACGGCATCGAGATTGTGGAGAGGGTTCCTATCGATGTCGGCGCAGACCGGTACTCGGCGAAGTATCTCCGGACAAAGAGGGACAAGATGAACCACTACCTTTCCATCGAGGAAAATGGATGACACGGGAGGCGATATGAAGGTCACGGAAGGGATGCTGGACGCGAAGGGTAAGCGGTTTGGCATCGTGGTCAGCAGGTTCAACGAACTGTTCTCAAAGCACCTCCTTGACGGGGCGGTGGACTGCATCGTCCGGCACGGCGGAAGCGCAGAGCGCATCGAGGTCGTCTGGGTGCCCGGCACGGTGGAGATGGTGTATGCGGCGGGCCGCCTTGCGGGAAGCGGCAGATGCGATGCCGTCATCTGCCTCGGCGTGATTATCCGCGGCGGCACGCCCCACGCGGAGTATGTCGCCTCCCAGATCACCCGCGCGGTCGCTTCGCTGAACCTCGAGGGAAAGACCCCTGTCACCTTCGGGATCATCACCGCCGATTCCGTCGAGCAGGCAACCGAGCGCGCAGGCACAAAGATGGGCAACAAGGGCTGGCAGGCTGCACTGAGCGCCATTGAGATGGCGCAGATCGCGGCCGCGCTCGGCGCGGCATAACCGGTACGCCGGATGAAACGCCGGAAGGCGCGTGAGTTCGCGCTCAGGCTTCTGTACCAGATTGACATACGGCAGGAACCGCCGGAGGAGATACTCCGCGCATTCCGGCGGGGATACCCGCACCTCGACCCGGAGTTGCGGGACTTTGCCGAGAATCTCGTCACGAGCGTCTGGACGCACCTCGCCGAAATCGACCGCGCCATTGCGGCAGCCACCATCAACTGGGACCTCGACAGGATGAGTTATATGGACCGCAACATCCTGCGCATGGCAACCTGCGAGATGCGGTACCTGACCGGCATACCTCCCGTCGTCGCCATCAACGAAGCGATAGAGATCGCAAAGGTGTATGGGACCGAGGACAGCCCCCGGTTCGTCAACGGCATCCTCAACACGATCAAAGATCAGACCTGCCCGGACGGGCCGCCGGCAGGCGCGCAGACGGCGGAAGAACCAACGGTATGAAGGGCGACAGCGTTCCGGGAGTTCTCGTCAAGGTCGCCATCAGCGCGGGGTTTGTCGCCTTCCTTCTCGCGAGGATTGACATCTCCCGCCTTTCCGGGATCTTCCGCGCCTGCCCTGCGCAGCGCGTGGTTCCCCTTCTTGCAGCGATGGTCATCTTCATCCCTCTTTTCCTCGCCGTCAGGTGGTTCGTGCTTCTGCGAGGACAGTCGAAAGGGGACATCCCGCCGTTTCCCTTCGTGCTTCAACTGACTATGGCAGGACTGTTCTTCAACACAGTTCTGCCGACCGGAGCGGGCGGAGACGTGGTGAGAATCTACTACGCCACCCGCGGCAGGGAGAGAAAACTCGGCACGGGCAGTTCCGTCCTCGTTGACCGGATGATCGGCTCGCTGACTGTGCTGGCGATGGCAGGCGTCGCGACATGCCTGCCCGGAGTGGCAAGGCGGGATGTGGCGGCAGTCACCGGCTCCCTTTTCGCGCTCATCGTCGTTGCGGCGGTTCTCCTCTCGCGCAGGGATTTCGCGCGCGCCTTCTTCCGGTCTTTTCGCAGGTTTCTCTCTCCGGCGTTCGGCCAGCGGCTGATGCTCCTCTACGACGCGCTCGCGGGGTATTTTGTCCGCAAGGGGGTGCTCCTCTGCGCGGTCGGCGTCAGTTTCCTGCTGGACTTGCTCAGCATCCTGTGTCAGTACGGTCTGGCGGTGGCGCTGTCTGGCGCTCACGCTCCGGCGCCGGGATGGTTTTTCGCCGCAATCCCCCTCATCTGGCTTTCCAATCTTGTCCCTTCTATCGGGGGCACCGGGGTGCGCGAGTTTTCGTACGTGTTCTTCTTCAAGTCCGCGATGGGGAAGGACGCGGCATTCGCCCTGTCGCTTCTCGTGGACCTCACCATCTTCGGGCAGGCCCTGCTCGGCGCGGCTGTCTTTGTCCTGATGCGGCACTCCCGTCAAGCGAAGTGACAGGCGCCGGGCGCGCGTTCCTGCAGTCGGCTGACCATCTCCGCCGGAACCTTCCGAACGCTCGCGGTCCTCACCCGCGGCAGGAGAGATGCGACGGCAGCCGCATCTGGCATCTCCGTGCCGGGAAGGCGGGCCTTCGCCGCCCCGCAGGCGGCGGCAAGACCGAGACAGGCGTCCAGCGCCCTCCCTTCAGAGATGCCGACAAGGAATCCGGCGAGGAACGCGTCTCCGCATCCCACAGGGCACCGCCCCTTCACCCGCGGGGGAACTGCGCAGAGGATACCGTCTGAGGAAAACAGAATCGCGCCATTTTCTCCAAGGGTCAGAAGCACCATTGCGACCCCTGCCCGTTGCAGATTGACGCATGCGGACTGAATCGCAGAAGCAGACCTCAGCCGGCATCCGACAATCCGTTCCAGTTCCCACAGGTTTGGCTTGATGAGGTGCGGACGGGCGGCAAGCGCGCTGCGCACGCAGGCGCCGTCGGCATCAAGCGCGACCAGAGAGGAGGTGTTCTTGAGGATGCGGATGAGCGTGCGGTAGGATGAGACGGGCAGCCCCGCCGGCACGCTTCCTGAAAGGCACGCAATGCCGCCAGAGGCAACCGCCTGCCGCCGGAGCACGCAGAGAAACGACCGCCACTCCGAACGGGAGACGCGGGGACCCGGCTCATTGATCCGCAGGACACGGGGTCCGCAGCGCTCGGTGAAGTTATGGATTGTCCGCGTCTCACCCCGCACGGGGACCGCGGCGAATGAAACTCCTTCCCGCCTGAGAAGCCGCGCAACCTCGCCGCCGGTTCTCCCGCCGAGAAATGCGACGGCGCGGCACCTGACTCCCAGCCGGGCAACCATCCGGCAGACATTCAGCCCCTTGCCGCCCGGATGAACCTGCCTGCCGCGTACGCGGCAGATGTCTCCGAAGACAAACCTGTCAACTTCGCAGGTGAGATCGAGACTCGGGTTAAGAGAAACGGTGAGGATACGGTTACCTGCCACGGCCGCCGCGTCCGCGAATGGGCCTGCTTGCCTGCTCTATGTGAGGACGGTACTTTCTGACCTTCTTGCGCCGGCGGATCTGGCTCGGTTTCTCGTAGTACTCCCGCGCCTTGACTTCCCGGATGATGCCTTCTCGTTCTACTTCTCGTTTGAACTGTTTGAACAGCCTCTCAAACTCAGGGTTGCGCGCCAACCGATTTCACCTCCCCGCTTCCTCCCGCAGGAGAACTTCCAGGAAGACGACCTTGCAGGTGGGCTGCGCGTAGGACCTCACACCTCATCGATGAAGAATATCTTCGCCCCGCAATGCCTGCACTTCTCGTCGCCCCTGGTGTACCCGTCGGTCATAAAGCAGACCCGGCAGCGTATATTGACCACCTCAGGCGGAGGGCTGCCCTTCTTCGCGTCGTGCTTCTTGCGGGTCTGCTTTTTTTTCATTCCCTCCATCAAAGAGACAGTATAAACCGTTTCACGAGTCCTGTCAAACGGGGCTCGGCAGACGCGGCAACGGCGAGGATGGACTCCAGCGAAGCAGGCTGAAGCGTCTCCGGGATGCACAGATCGGTAATGACAGAAAAACCGATGACCCTCATCCCCGCCTGAACCGCGGCGATCACCTCCGGCACGGTGGACATACACACCATATCCGCGCCAATCATCCGCAAGAACCGGTACTCTGCCCGCGTCTCAAAGTTCGGGCCGGTGAGGGCGACAAGAACCCCCCGCTTCAAGGTTATGCCCTGCGCCTGCGCAATCCGTTCCGCAAGGCGCAAGAGTTCCGGATCATATGGCTGGCTCATATCAGGGAAACGCGGTCCGAACCGTTCGTGGTGCTCGCCGACAAGCGGATTGACACCCATCAGGTTGATGTGGTCGCTGATGAGCACGATGTCTCCTTTCTCGTAGGACTGGTTCAGCCCGCCCGCCGCATTGGATTCCACAAGGATGGAAACACCAAGTTCCTTCATCACCCGCACGGGGAACGCCACCTCGGCGGCAGAGTAGCCCTCATAGCAGTGGACCCTGCCCTGCATCGCCACCACGCGCGTGCGGCCGATGGCGCCGAACACCATCCTTCCGTGGTGCCCCTCCACAGTTGACCGGGGAAAGTGGGGTATCTCCTCGTACGGCACCGCGCGCACTTGCTCTATCTGGTCCGCAAGCGGTCCGAGACCTGTGCCGAGGATGATGCCAACTGTCGGCGGTTCGCTGACCTTCTCCCTCAGAAACGCGACAGCGGATTCAACCTTTTCCAGTTCATCCATCCTTCCTCCTTGTGAGACCGTCAGATTATAGCATGGCAGGAAAGGCAAGCAACGGACAGCCGGAACCTCTGCCGGCAGCTTCGCGGACCCAGCCAAAACCGCTTCGCGGCATAGAACCTCACGGCAACCGCCCCAGTCCTCCACTCTGACCCGCGTGACAAACCGGGCTCAGGTCTGGCACCACGCCGTCCCCGCGGCTGCGACGATGCACCAGAGAGACCATTGCCGTTTTCATCTCTCTTTCTCCTGCTGGGGCAGACCGCCAGCGCGTCTGCGCGCTGCGCTCCTGTCAGGTCAAAAACCGCAGGACTGCCGGAGAAACCTCAGCCGCTTCGCCACATCCTTCTGCGTCAGGGAACATAGACAGTTGACGCTGAATCCCTCCACCGTGAACGAGGCGACCACCGCCCCGCAGGCAACCGCCCTGCGGAGCGCCGGGAGAGATGTATCACCTGTTGCGGCAAGGTAGCCCATAAACCCGCCCGCGAAGGAGTCCCCCGCTCCCGTCGGGTCCACGACCGATTCCACAGGATACGCCGGAATCGCAAAGAAACTCCGCTCCGTGAGAAGGATCGCGCCGTGCTCCCCTTTCTTAATGATGATCACCTTCGGTCCTCTCCGGAGAAGTTCTTTTCCCGCGGCAATGAGGTTTTTCCCTCCGGTGAGAAGCCGCGCCTCTCCGTCATTCACGATAAGCGCGTCCGTCCTGCGAATCAGTTCGGCGACTCCTTCCGGTTTTGTGGCAATCCAGTGATTGATGGTGTCGCACGCCACAAACGCAGGCTTCTTCAGGCAGTCAAGAACCGCCAGTTGCACATCCGGGTCTGTGTTGGCAAGAAAGACGAATCTGCTTGACCGGCACGCATCCGGCACCTTCGGCACATACCCTGCCATCACATTCAGGTGAACCGCAAGCGTCTGCGCCTCGTTGAGGTCATTCAGGTAAGAACCCGTCCAGCGGAAGGTCGGGCCCCCACATCGCTCAAGCCCTGAAAGGTCCGCGCCAAGCCGGTTGAGGAGCCGGAGGTGTTCCTCCGGGAAGTCCCTGCCCACAATCCCGACCATTCTCACCGGCGCGAACAGACGGCAGGCGCACGAGAAGTAGACGGCTGAACCGCCGAGCGCATCCGCGACCGCGCCCGCCGGCGTCACGACCGTATCAAGGGCAACTGAACCGACGACAAGCACAGGGTCCGGCCGTCTCCGCCGCCTTCTTTTCACCGGGACAACTCCCTGCTGCGCGTGCGCGCGGCAGCAACCGCATCGCGAAAGATGGCGTCAATCTTCCGCTTCTGAAGAACCGCAAGACCCGCGCAGGTTGTCCCGCCGGGCGACGAGACCATCTGCCGGAGGGTCGCGGCGTCTTTCCCTGTGCCGTCAAGCATCCTGCCGGCTCCGATGAGAAGGCGTGCCACAACCTGCCGCGCCAGTGCCGCGGGAAGTCCGTGTTCCCGCCACAATGTCTCGAAGATCTCCGCAAGATAGAAGAGATACCCGGGACCTGAACCGCTGATGGCGGTCACCGCGTCCATCCGCGCTTCCGGCACTTGAAAGACAACGCCCGACGGCGAAAACAGCCGGTTCACGACCCTTCCGCAGGACACCGCCCGGCTGCCGGCCGACCATGCGATAACTCCGGCACCCACCTTCATCGGCAAATTTGGCATCACCCGGACGATGCGGCGAAGCCCTGTCTCCCGGCCGAGACGCTTGAGCGTCACGCCAGCCGCAACAGAGATGAGCGTCGCATCCCTGCGCGCAGAGACGCGGACCAGCGGCAGCACCTCGGACATCTGCTGCGGCTTCACAGCGAGGACGACGACATCGCTTTGCCTGAGGAGCGTTTCCGTGTCGCAGACAACCACCCCGTGTCTGCGCTGCAACCGGCTCACCACTGACCGCCTGACATCTGCCACGAGGATGCCAGAAGGAGGCAACACCTTCTCCCGCAGGATGCCTTCGAGGAGCGCGGTCCCCATATGCCCGCATCCGACAATCCCGAGGGGAAACCGCTTTTTCCGATGGGAACCCATTGATCTTTTCTCTGGACGCAGCCGCCGGATTCCTGTCGGGAACGCGGAGAGACGGCTGGTCGGCCGCCGGCTCATACGTTCCGGCGCCGCCTACTCTCCCTCCACCTGACCGACCTTGATGTCCAGATTCTCGCGGTCCTCGACCCGTTCAATGAGGCCGTCGCGAATCCACACGACCCTGTCAGAGACATCCAGCATCTTGAGGTCGTGCGTCGCCGTAATCACGCTCACCTGCTTTTCCCGGTTCATCCGCTTGAGGAGTTCGATAATCTCCTTGCCGGTCTTCAGGTCGAGGTTGCCGGTCGGCTCGTCTGCGAGGATGATGGCGGGGTCGTTGGCAAGGGCGCGCGCGATGGCAACCCGCTGCTGCTGTCCGCCGGACAGTTCAAACGGCTTGTGGTGCAGCCGTTCTCCCAGCCCGACCGTTTCAAGAAGACCCTTCGCCTTCTCCATCGCCTCGTCGGTCGTCAGTCCGGCAAAAATCATCGGCAGCATCACATTCTCCAGCGCGGTCATCACCGGGATGAGGTTGAAGGTCTGGAAGATGTAGCCGATCTTTCGGCACCTGAGCCACGCCAGTTCGTAGGCGTCCAGTTGCGCCACATCCACCTCGTCAATGTAGACCTTTCCGTCGGTCGGCTTGTCAAGCCCTCCTACCATGTTGAACAGGGTCGTCTTGCCGCTGCCTGACGGTCCCATGATGGAGATGTACTCTCCCCTGAAAATCTCAAGGTCTATCCCTTTCAGCACGGGCAGAGACACTTTGCCCAGCATATAGGTCTTCCTCAACTCGATTGTCCGCACGATCGCTTCTCTCCGCGCCATCAGACACCCCCGTGTTCGTTCGCGTCACACCTCTCGTCGCATCGCTTCAGCCGGCTCCATCCGGGCAGAGACATACGCCGGATACAGCGCTCCCGCAATGGCAAGCCCTGTGCCAAGCAGGACTGACAGGAGCGCGTACCAGAGAAGGGGTCCGGCAGGGAACAGCCGCAGGACAAGTCCGTGGTACTGGAACAGGAAGACGACCGTCATGATGAACAGACCGACGATACACCCGAGAATGGAGCCGATGAGCCCGTGGATGAGCGACTCCAGAAGGAACAGTTCCATCACGAACCTGTCCAGGGCGCCGAGGCACTTCATCGTGCCGATCTCCCGGGAGCGCTCCGTCACGGACATCAGCATCGCGTTGACAATCCCGACGACGCACACGAGGAGCGAGAGAGACACCAGCCAGACCTGACGCGTGCGGATGTCCGCCGCGCTCTTCTCCAGTATCAGCCGTATGTCCTCAGGTCCCCGAGTCAGGAGCGCGTTGGTGTAGGCGTTGGACGAGAAGATGGACATCAGGAACGAAATGCCAAGCAGGATGGACATCGTGACAATGATGGAACGGCCGAACCTGATGCGCAAATTGCGCACGCTCATCTGAAACGCGTTGCGCAGCGGCAGGGACAACTGCTTCTCTATTTTTTTCTCGTCCATACGCTCTCCTGCGCCCGTTGTCCGACTATTCTAACCCACCTGACCGCACTCTTCAAGTGTGCGCGCCGGATACCCTGCCCGCCACCGCCGAACACACGGTGGCGGCTCAGACAGACCACGAGGTCTTCGCCCAGGGTCTCTTCCGCAGGTCCTTCGCGACTTCGCTCTGGTATCTGGCGAAGACCTTCGGAAAACTGCCGGAGCGCGCCAGCGCCTGTTGTGCCGCCGCAATCACTCTGTCGGCATCGCTGTGCGTCATATCGTTTCTGATGCCGGTGTGCTGGTAGTCCCTTGTGAACAGCCACGGGACCGTTGCGCCGAACTTCTTCAACTCTGCGATTTCGGGATGGGGAAAACCCGCCTTCCTCTCAATCCGCGCCGACGGGTCGTACGCGCCGGCAAGTCCGATGACCTTCATCATCGCAAGGCATCGCATATCCTCTGTCACCGGTTTGCCGACCATCTTCTCCACGAGGTCCGGAGGCAGGAGAAACGACCACGGAGACAGGTGGACGACCACCTCGCCAGTTTCCTGAAACACCGACCTGATGACCGCTTCAAGAAGAAAACCCAGAGGCCCGTGCGAGCCGCACAGCATCACCTGCCTGAACCCGTTTTTCAGAAGGGCTTTGACAATCTCCTTGACATACGCGACGGTGATTTCAGGCGAGATGTCCACAGTACCCGGCCACGGACCGCTTGCGCCGGGATAGGTGTAGGAGACAGGCGGCATCACGAGTACCTTCCACCGTTTTCCCATCAGGAGCGCTGCGCCCCATGCGTGGAAGGCGTCGCATCCGAGGGGCACGACAGGACCGTGCATCTCAAAACAGCCGATCGGCAGGAGAACCGCCTTCTTCCACTTCAGGTAGTGCGCCACCTCCTTTGAACTCATCAGGTCCATCCTGATGCTGCGGAACGGAATCACGGTTCCTCCCTCGCCTCTTTTCACTTCACCAGTTCAAAGGCCACCAAGACGCTTGCCCTGACGCCGATTGTGCCAAAGGAGATGCTCTCGCCGGCGTCGCCTCCGTCCGGACCCGCCTCCTGAATCATATTCTGAGCCATCCCTATGTCGCGGGTGCGTCCCCAGCGCGACCAGCCGGACCAGTACCACGACGAACTCCTCTCCTCCCTGATGTCAATGGCGCCGCCCACCTTCTGTCCGAGCACGGCCGCCATCTTCTCCGCCTTCTCCTTCGCCGCCTTCAGGGCAAGTTCCCTCGCCTGCTCGCGGTACTTCTTGAACTCCGTCGTCTGGAAGTCAATGCCGTGGATGTAGTTGACCCCCTGCTCGAGCACCTTCGTGACAACCAGTTCCACCTTCGACGGGTCCGTGAGGACGACCGAAAAGGAGTTGCGCACAAAATAGCCGATGAAACGCCTGCGCTCGTAGTCGTCCACATACCTCGGCTCAATGGAGTAGGTGTCGGTCATAATGTCCTTCTCGGAGACGGCGTACTGCCGCAGGGAGGTAACCGCCTTCTTGCAGATCTCCACATTCTTCTCTCTTGCCGCGCTGATACTCTCCTTGTCCCATGTCTCGACGCCGAATGTCAGAACCACCCTGTCCGGTCTGACCTTGACCACCGCCTCGCCCGAGACGGTAATCCTGCTGCGCGGGTCGTATGACTGGCCGGACGAACACTGAACAGCAAAAGCCCACACAACGACGACAAGCCATATATTCCTCATCGTGCCCTCCCTGCGGAGCGGATGGTCCGCGCTCAATCGTAGCAGGTAGCCCTCTCTCCGTCAACACCATCCGTTGACAAAGACGGGTTCCTCCCATACCATACTCGGCGTGGCGCGCACGAGACATCTTTCCTGCAAACTCCTGCTTCCCTTCGGCAGAGGCACGGTCGCCGCATATGTGCCGGACAGCGCAGCGATCCTCTCAGGCGCAGGCGGCATCGCCCTTCCGGACGCAGACGCCGCGGTGAGAAAAGGGCTTGAGCACCCTTCTGGAACCGCTGCGCTCCACGAGATTGTGCGCAGGAAGAGACCGTCGTGCGTCTCTCTGGTCGCATCTGACCACACCCGCGCGTCGCCAAGCCGCGTCCTCATTCCGCCGATCCTTGAGGTGCTACGGGCTGAGGGCGTGCCTTCCCCGGCGGTGACGATTCTTGTCGCCACCGGCACCCACCGCGCGACAACAGACGAGGAGAAGAAGGAACTTTTCGGCGAGAGGGTCGTTGAGACCTGCCGCATCGTTGACCACAGGTGCGCAGACCCTGCCTGTCTCCTTCCCATTCAGGTGAACGGACAGAGATGCTCGGTCAGCCGCGCCTACCTTGAGAGCGACCTGAAGATTCTCACCGGTCTGGTTGAGCCGCACTTTATGGCTGGATTTTCAGGCGGCAGGAAGGCGGTCTGTCCCGGGCTCGCGGGGATGGATACTGTCAGAGTGTTCCACGGTCCCGAATTCCTTGAATCGCCTTTTGCCGCCGCCGGCGTCCTCAGGAACAACCCCTGCCATCTCTTCGCCACCCGGTGTGCGCAGGTCGCGGGCGTTGACTTCATCGTGAACGCAACCATTGACCGCAACGGGCAGGTCACCGGCGTCTTCTGCGGGGAGATGCGGCAGGCGTTCCTCGCCGGAGTCAGGCAGTGCAGGAGACAGTGTCAGGTCGCCTGCAGTGAGAAGTACGACATCGTCATCACCACAAACGGCGGATACCCCCTTGACCGCGACTTCTACCAGACCGTCAAGGGACTGGTCAACTGCCTGCCTGTCCTGCGCAAAGGCGGCACAATACTGTGCGCATCAGAGTGCGCAGACGGGCTCGGGAGCGAAAACTTCCGCTTTCTCCTGGCGCACGCAACCGACCCTGAGGCGTTCCTGAGGAGGATCAGCGCTCCCGACTTTTTCCAGCACGACCAGTGGGAGGTTGAGGAACTGATGAAGGTGCTCAGAGTTGCGAGGGTGCGACTCTTCTCAACGCTGTCTCCTTCTGATGCCAGGACCGCTCACGCAGAGCCGATTGAAAGCATTCAGGAAGGCATTGAACAGACACTTGCGGAGTATGGACCTTCTGCATCCGTTGCGGTCATCCCCGACGGTCCCTATACCTTGCTGACCGCTCAGACGTAAAGGACATCGTCTTGGGTGATGCCCACCGCCTCCACGAGGCGCATCAACTCAGGTAGCCGTCTTTGTCCTGCCGGGTCGTGGGCGTCTGTGCCGAATGTGAACCTGCAGCCCGCCTTCTTCGCAAGGGCAAGAAGCCGCAGAGGCGTCTCCTGCGAGAATCTGCCTCCCGGCGAGACGAGATACCCTGTCGTAACCTCAAGCGCAACACCCCGTTGTGCCGCCAGCCCGAAGATATCAAGAAACTCGGCGTCAGAAACCGCAGAGACGATGGCGTCAAACCGCTCAATCTGCCCGAAAGGAACGAAAGGGTGCGCAATGGCGGTGGCAACCCCGCTTCTCACGCCCGCCTCAAAGAGTTTCACAAGATGCCGCGCCACATCTGCCGGAGCGTCGCTCTTCGGCTGTTCCACAAACCCCTTCATATGGAGATGGCTGCACGAGAGAAGGACAAAGTCAAGCGTTGCGGCACACTCCTTTGTCATCCCTATTTTGCCCGGACCAACCGTCTCCGCCTCGCACCCCACCAGCGCTCGCACCGTCGTCGTGACAGAGAGGAGTTCTTCGCGCAGGCGCGCAATCTGGTTTTTGCCCTGAGGACGGTACCAGTCGCTCGGCTGGATGAGCGGATTTGCCCAGATGTGGTCTGCGAACCCGACTGTGCCGACGCCCATCTCTTCGGCGAGGGTGAGTATCTGCGCTGGTCTCTGCCTCTCCTTCTCCTGGCAGCACGCGGAGAGGTGGGTATGGATGTGCAGGTCGTACGGTATCTTCGTCAGAGACGCTGTGCGGGTCTTATCCATCTCTCCATCCGAACTCACCACGGAGTTGTCTGGCTCCCTATCTTTCAATAGCACCTGCTTCGTCTCCTGCCATCTCTTTTCCAGTGTCTCTCTTTCCTCTCTCGCTACCGCATACTGAACACTCCCCTCAGATGAGGGGATCGACAGCAGCCGCACCTATCTTTGCTAGCGCCTGCACTGCTGCCCATCCCGCACCGCTGTCTTCATCCTTCAATGTTCTCATCAGCGGTTCAACTGCCAGAGCGTCTCCTGTCTCTCCTAATACCTTGACCGCTTCCAGTCGCACAGACCAATCCTCATCCGTCAACCGCTGAACGAACTCATCAATCCGGCGCTCCTGCGCAAACCCTCCTCCTGCCCATACACACATCACCGCCACTACTGCCCATACGACCCTGTTGATACTCTCTCCTTCTCACCGGGACCTTTTCTGTTCCCTTCTCCATTCTACGCCCGCCCCCTGAGATGTCAACTATTCTCCCTGCCACATCCAGCCCCCGCGAAGACGGGTTGACACGCACGATGTGCTGGAGTACCTTCATCATGGAAGTTGCTTTTGCGCAAGTCAGGGGAGCAATGACACAACGCGACGAAATCCGCACGGTTCTCTGTCCGGCGACAGACAGCCATCCGCGGCACACAGAGGCGTCAATCCTTCCTTTTGACGACGGCCGTCTCCTTCTGGCGTGGTCTGACTTCTACGCGGATGACTGGCGGGACGATGCTCCTGCCCGCATCTCAGCGAAGTGGTCGCGCGACGAGGGTGAGTCGTGGTTGTCTCCGTTCGTTCTTCAGGAGAATATCGGCAGGATGAACTGTATGCAGGCGTCGTTCCTGCGACAGCCGAATGGACGCATCCTCTTTGCCTTCTTCCGGAAAGACAGGTCTGGAGAACTCCTCCTTCCGATGGTGAGGTGGTCTGACGACAACGCAACTTCGTGGTCTGCCCCTTTTCAGATGACCGACGAGGACGCCTACTGGTGCGGCACCAATGACCGGCTTGTCCTCCTTTCGTCAGGACGCATCCTCTTCCCTGTCGTCAGGTACAGAAATGGAGAGGCGCCTGTGGTAACCTGCTTTCTCTCAGACAACGGCGGACTCCTGTGGAGGCAGAGTAGAAAAGGCATCGTAGCACCTGTCGGCAGGGGATACGCCGAGCCGTGCGTCGCGGAGTGCGCAGACGGAAAACTCCTGATGCACATCCGCACCGACTTCGGAAACCAGCATGTCGCCATCAGCGAGGACGGCGGGGATGTCTGGCAGATGCGCAAGAACCGTCCGCCCGATATGTGCGGACACCCTGACAGCGGACCGGACTCAGCAGAGTCGCCCTGCATCGTGAAGCGGATACCCGACACAGACGCCCTCCTGATGATATGGAACAACAACCGCGTGAGAACCCCGCTCACCGCCGCTGTCAGCGACGATAACGGAGAGACATGGAAGAACTTCCGTATCCTTGAGGAGATGGACAGCTGGCCTCCGAGGAGAACACATACCTACCCGTCCCTCTCGTTCCTCCGCGGAAACGCCCACATCACCTACTGGGAGGTGCCTGCCTTTTTCCCTGACAGACCTGTCAGGTTCTCGCTGGTGTACCGGAGAATTCCGATTGACTGGTTGTTCGGCTGAGGAGACATCCGGGAGGGGTGGACCCCAACCTGTCTGCGGTGGTTCCCCACGGTACGCCGCCGCAGATGGTACCGCTTGACCTTCCCCTGTTCTGAGGAAGAGAGGTGCAGTCCTACACAGGCCCGGGGTGGTAGGTGGAGTACCTGAAACCCGGGCAGAGCGCGAGACGCCTGCCTGGCACCGCCACAGAACTGCACCCGCAGATGTAGGCCGAGGGATCCTGACCGAGTTCCTCCTTCAACTCGTCCCACATCTCACGCGACTCGGTGCTGAGGTAGAGCGGAATCTCACTGTCCCACCTGCGCGCCTCGCTGACGAGGAACCGGTAGATTCGCTTCCTGCACTCATGGGGGAACGGCCCTGTCTTGACCCCTCGCATCTCTTCCCGAGCATCCCTTGCCGCTCTCACACAGTCAGGGTCAAGGAGAGACAGGTCGAGAGAGGCGGAGAGAGATTCGAAACTGTTCCACATATAGACGGCAAACCCCATTGACTCCGGTCTGGCGAGTGTGAGCGCCTGCCTGATGAAGGCGCGATACTCCTCCTGCCAGTTCTTCGCCGGTATCACCGGCTTGAGTTTGAACCTCACGGGGATGCCCATCTCGGCGCATCTGGCCGCTGCCCGCACCCGCTCGAGACCTGTCGGCGCTCCGGGCTCAAACTCCCGGGCGATCCCGTCCGGAGTCAGGGTCCACACCCCGATGAGTCGGTCGCGGTGCCTGAGGTGAGCAAGCCACTCCACGTTGTCGCTGGCGGTGTGAAAGTATCCCCACCTCTCGTACCGTGCGACGATATCGGCGAACAGTTCGTGGAGTCCGTACTCCGGCTCGAAGGTGATGAGGTCCGCGCCGTCGAGGATCATCCGGAACACCTTGTTCCACGGGTAGGTCTCGATGACAGGGATGACCACGCGCTCCATGTACTCCTCGATGTTCAAACCGACCGCGATGAACTTCCCTTCCCGTCCGGAGCTACAGTAGCGGCATCCGTGCGGACAGCCGCTCATCGTGCCGAAGTTGTAGGTGGGCCAGCAGACGCAGTCGTTCTGCCAGTCGAGGCGATGGGGATGCTGGTCCACCGCATTCGTCCAGATACCGAGAATGCGCCGTAGATGAGCAGTATTCACATCCCCCGGCCACCTCTTGAGGAGATGCGCAATGTTGTCTGCCCGCCCCATCTCCATCAGTGTGAAGACCAGAGGCCTGGTCCACGACTCTGGTACCCCTTTGGGGGCCGAAGAGGGGGGCCAGAGAGTGTCGATTTCGGCAACAACTTCAGGAAGGTTCTCTGCGGTGATGACGGTGATTTTCTTTGGTGCGCTGCCGAGACCAGCGAGGATACGCTCCATTCTCGAGGAGGCGGCTGGGTCAGAAAGAACCCTGTCAAGGACATACACCGCACAAGGGGAGAGAGGAATCATCATCACCTTTCGGAGAAAACCGCCTCGCACAGCGAGGACATCTGCCTCCTCTCACTTCCCGCCAGTGCTCTGGGCGTGCGCAGGGCAGACGGTGCAGGTGCACGGGTTTGCCTGTCTGCTACTGACGCTGCAAGACCCCTTCTTCTCAGGGTCCTGCCAGAGAGCGCAGCACCCGGCAGGCGCTCCTGCCTTCTTCACCGCGTCCCAGTTCGGATTCAACTGGTTCGCCGGGCAGGAAGCGTTTCTGCATCTGCCTGCCGCAGACCTGTCGCACACACCGTCAGTGTTGCTGTCCGCGTACCCGCCGCAGGTTCCGGGAGGACGGCGCGGCTTCTTTTCCTGTCCTGAGGCAAGTCCGGTCAGGTACCTTGACACAGCCACCGCACCGACGATACACCACAGCCGCTTCAGAAACTCTCTCCGTCCGTGTTCCATTTCTCCTCCGTGTCCGTGTTCAGGTTATCCGGAGATTTTGACGGCCTGCGTCTCCTGCGGTTTAGTCTGGCTCACCCGGTACAGGTGCTGCTCGAAGATGCGCACCGCGACTCCCACCCCGTCTTCCTGCCTGATACGCCTGCCAAGTTCTGCCGCGGCGGCGCGCATCTTCGGACTGTTCACCGCCTCGTGAATCGCCGCCGCAAGCCGTCTTGCGGTCAACTGCGTGACAGGGATCGGCTTTGGGCCGGCGCCAAGCGCACAGACCCGTCTGCCCCAGAACGGCTGGTCGGCGATGAACGGGATTACAACCGACGGCTTGCCTGCCCGCAGACCGCTGGCTGTCGTGCCGCTACCCCCGTGATGCACAAGCGCCGCCATCCGGGGAAACAGCCAGCAGTGCGGAACCTGTCCGATGACCTTGATTGTGGCAGGCAACTTTCTGCCTCCAAGTCCCGCCCACCCTGAATGGATGACTGCCCGCTGGCCGGACAGATTGACCGCCTCTATCACCAGTTCGGTCAGCGCCTCGGGCGACTGGGCTTTCATACTGCCGAACCCGATGTAGACGGGCGGCCTGCCGGAAGACAGAAACTGCTCAAGGTCCGCCGGCGGCTGCCACGAAGGCGGACGCTTGAGGAACCAGTAGCCGGTCACGAAGGCGTTCTCCGGCCAGTCGCGCGGCTTGGGAACCACAGACGGGCTGAATCCGTACAGCATCGGCACATTCGCAAAGAAGTCGCGCGACCTCCTCACGAACTCCACCATCGTCATCCTCACCCCGAGGTCTTTCAGAATCTGTTTGAAGATGGACTGCCAGGTGATGAAGCCGAAGGTGTGGTAGGTCGCCTTGTTGTAGGCGCCCCGTCCGGGAAACAGCCGTGGCAGACCGGGAAACGCGAAGTTCTCTATTTCCCGCGTGGGAAGGGTGGGCTGGAGGAACGCCGCGCACCCGGGAAGTCCTTTCGGGGCGAAAAGGAACGCTCCGCCCAAACTTGCGATATTGGAGTAGACCACCGCGTCTGTGCCGACCGCTGCCCGCTCGCAGTCCTCGCGGAAAAGCGGAAAGAACTCGTGCACCAGACGGAGAAACCTCGGGAAGAACAAAAACGGGTTGATGCCCCCCTCCATCAGCGAGACACCGTCCTCTGTCTCAAGCAGCCGCCGCGGATTGCCGCGCATCACGAAGAACTCAAGGCCTGAATTCTTCACAAGGTCTTCGAACTCATCGTGCGTCGCAAGCCGCACCCGGTACCCCGCTCTTGCAAAACCCGCGCCGAGAGCCGCATACGGCTGTACATCCCCCCGGGAGCCGAGTGCCACTATCGTAATGCGGAGATTCTTTCGCCTCATCGTTGTCTCCTGTGTCCGTTCCCGGCTGTCAGCTGTTCAATCTCCACAGGGCTGCGGACCGCAGACAGACGCGCCCGAACCAGATACGGACGGGCAGGCAGAAGATACTTCGGCAGCGGAGGCGGACCGCAACTGTTGCTGCCGAGCCCTCCGTGCCGGAAATCAACATTGACCACAACGGTTTTCCCCGGCGCAAGGTCTGACTGGTGGGCTGCGTTCGAAATCTCCTCGGCTGTGTACCGGTGGACGCTTGCTTCGACAACGGGCATCCCGCAGAGAACCAGACCGGCTCCCGTCGCGTCCAGAACCGCTATCCACCTGACATCCGTCTTGTTGCCGTTTTCCTGCGGACGGATGTGCGGCACCCACTGCTCGTCAACGGTTGCCTCGTACCTTCCCACAAAGGCGCTTTCCTTCCGGTCGCAGTAACTGTCGTGGGGACCCCGTCCGAACCACACGAGGCGGTCGTACGCCGACGGCACGCGGAACCTGAACCCGACCCGCGGCAGAGGCGGCAGCCCCTTGGCAAGCGGTCTGACAGCCTCCTCTATCTCAATATCTCCCGACCCTGCCACCGAAAAACGGAACACCGAACGGAAACAGACAGGAAGCCCCACCGCTCCGTGGACTGCGCTGATGGTACACACAACCGCTTTTGCCCTCTTTGCGATGGCGACCCGTTCCACGCGGCGGCAGAGCCGGTCGTATCCCGCCTGTCTCCACTCCTGCGCCATCCGCACATCGTTGTCTGTGGGAGCGCGCCACACCTGGAACTCGAACCCTGAAGCGAGCAACTCCCTTTCCCCTGCGCTCCACGACACAATGGCGCCTGCCCTCCTGTCAAAGACAACGCAGGAGTCGCCGGCGAAGATGCGGACCAGCGCGCATTCTTCCTCAACCCTCACCGTCGCGCCGCCGCGCCGCACAGGGTGCGACTGCCTTCTGACCGCCAGGCGCATCTGGCTTCTGGCCGCCTCCCAGCCGGCAGGCAGAACACCCATCTCTGTCTTCAGCCGGAAGATGATGTCAAGGAAGTACTCGCCCGGTGGCAACTCTCCGGAAAGGCGGTACGGCACTTTCACCGTCGCTTTTCCGCCGGCAGGGATTGACGGAAGGTTAAGCACTCCCTCCTGGTGCGCAACGCCGTTGCGAGACACAATCCAGACAGCGCACAGGTGGTCAAGCGACAGGAAATCGTGCCTGTTGCAGATGACCACCTCTCCCTTTTTCAGGTCAGCGGGAACCACCTCGACCCTCTGGAGAACCCTGCGGTACTCAATCAGGCCCGGATGGGGAACCCTGTCAGGCGAGACAAGCCCGTCAATGCAGAAGTTCCGATCGTTCGGCACATCTCCAAAGTCACCTCCGTAGGCGAACTCCGCCTTTCCGTTGACTTTCCGTCGAATTCCGTGGTCGCACCACTCCCAGACGCACCCGCCCATCAGTCGCGGGTACGCCCGGAAGACATCCCAGTACTCCTTGAGGTTGCCTGGACCGTTGCCCATCGCGTGAGCATACTCGCACAGGAAAAACGGTCGGCTGTCTCTCTTTTTCCCTTCCTCAACGACCCGGTCCACGGTCGGATACATCACGCTGACGATATCGACAACTCCCCTTGAGTCCTTCTTGCCGTCTCTGTTTCCCCATCCGGTCGCTCCTTCATAGTGAACCGGACGGGAAGGGTCTCTGCGATGGACCCAGTCAGCCATCGCCACATGGTTGTCCCCGAAGCCCGACTCGTTGCCCAGCGACCAGATGACGACAGACGGGTGGTTCTTGTCCCGCTCCACCATCCTGCGCACCCTGTCGAGGTAGGCGTCTTTCCACCTGCGGTCATTGGAAAGACGGGACGCGTCTGCCGGCTGTCCGGGAGCGCCGATAGCCATACCGTGTGTTTCAAGGTCCGCCTCGTCGATGACATACAGGCCAAACCGGTCGCACACATCGTACCATCTTGGGTCGTCGGGATAGTGGGAGGTACGCACGGCGTTGATATTGTGCTGCTTCATCAGGGAGATGTCCCGGACCATTGCGTCGTCTGTCATCACCTGCCCGAGGTCAGGGTCAAACTCGTGCCTGTTGACTCCCTGCAGTTTCACCGGCTTCCCGTTGACGCAGAACCTGCCTGCCTTCACCGAAACCTCGCGGAACCCGACGTTGAAAGGCAGTGTCTCCTGACCGGCGCCTGTCCGCGAAACAAGAGAGAGCAGGAGGCGGTACAGATACGGCTGTTCAGCGTTCCACTGCGCCGCATCCTTCACCTTCATGCGGAAAGAAACTGTCCGCTGCCTGCCCGCAGGCAGAGCAACCCGTTGCTCCACGGCGCAGACCTCACGGCCTTCTGCGTCGCACAGCGCCGCCTGCACGACCGCCTCGTCACTGCGGCCCGCCGCGTTTTTCAGAAGGACATCGCACGCGAGCAGCCCGTCTGAAAACGACCGTTCAAACGAGGTGCGCAGTTGCGCATCCCTGACGAAAGAAGCCGGGCGCGAGATGAGAAAGACGCTCCGGAAGATGCCGCTGAGCCGCCACATATCCTGGTCTTCCAGGTAACTCCCGTCAGACCACTGGAAGACCTCAACGGCAAGGAGGTTTTCTCCTGCCTTCACAAGCGGCGTGATATCAAACTCGGCGGGCAGCCGGCTCCCCTTGCTGAAACCCGCCATCTTTCCATTGACCCACGCGAAGAACGCCGAGTTGACCCCGTCGAAGTTCAAGAAGACGCGCATCCCGTTCCACTCATCGGGGATGGCGAAGGAGGTCCGGTACAGGCCTGTCGGGTTGGCGTCAGGCACATATGGAGGACTGTTCGGAAAAGGATACAGGACATTGAGGTACTGCGGCCTTCCGTACCCACGCATCTGCCAGTTGGAAGGAACCGGCAGCGCGTCCCATCCGGCATCGTCATATCCTTCCGAGGAGAATCCCGACGGCGCCTCTGCCGGCGACAGGCAGTACCTGAACCGCCAGATGCCGTTCAGCGACCGCACCCGGGAAGTACCCCTGCCTCCGCTGGCGCCCTCCCTGTCAGGGAAGGGAGTGAACGAAGCGTGCGGCGGCTCTCGCCTCAGGTGAAGCAATCGCGGGTTTTCTATCTCCTTCGGATTGGCGCGCTCATACGGCACCGTCTGACCTCCTTCGTATCCGCTCCCAGTCGTCCCTGAGCGAGACCGTCAAGTTGAAGACAGGTCTGCCGGGAGAGGAGCTGGGGTCAACGCAGAAATACCCCTTGCGCTCAAACTGGTACCTCTCTCCGGGTTTCACCGACGCAAGCGACGGCTCGACCCGCGCGTCCGCCAGCACGGTCAGCGAGGACGGATTGAGGTTCTTCCTGAAGTCGCCACCTTCCAGAGGATTCTTCTTCGCGAAGAGACGACCGTACAGCCGGACCTCCGCGGGGATGGCGTGTGCGGCAGAGACCCAGTGAATCGTCGCCTTCACCTTTCTTCCGTCGGGAGCAGAGCCGCCCGCCGTCAGCGGGTCGCAGGTACAGCGGAGTTCCACAACCTCGCCTTGTGAGTTCTTGACCACCCGCTCGCATTTCAGAAAGTATGCGTACCGCAGCCGCACCTCCCTGCCCGGGGAAAGCCGGAAGAATCCCGGCGCCGGCTCCTCCATAAAGTCGTCCCGTTCGATGAACAGTTCCCGCGAAAACGGAACCTTCCTCGTGCCCGACGAGGGGTCCTCCGGGTTGTTCACCGCCTCAACCTCCTCCACCTTGCCCTCCGGGAAGTTCTCAATCACCACCCTCAAAGGACGCAGCACCCCCATCACCCGCGGACAGACGCGGTTGAGGTCTTCCCTGACGAAATGTTCAAGGAGTTCCACATCAACGGTTGAGTCGGTCTTCGCCACGCCGATGCGCTCGCAGAACGCGCGGATTGCCGCAGGCGTGTAGCCCCTGCGCCGCATCCCTCGTATCGTCGGCATCCTCGGGTCGTCCCATCCGGAGACGATGCCTTCTTCCACCATCTGAAGGAGATACCTCTTGCTCAGCACGGTGTAGGTCATATTCAGCCGGGCAAACTCAATCTGCCTCGGGTGGTAGATGCCGAGGGCGTCAAGGAACCAGTCGTAGAGAGGGCGGTGGTCCTCATACTCAAGGGAACACAAGGAGTGAGTGATGCCTTCGATGGAGTCCTCAAGTCCGTGCGCCCAGTCGTAGGTGGGATAGATGCACCATTTGCTTCCTGCGCGGTAGTGGGGCAGGTGGAGAATTCGGTACATCACCGGGTCCCGCAGGTTCATATTCGACGAGCCCATGTCAATCTTCGCGCGCAGCGTCTTTGCGCCGTCAGGAAACTCGCCAGCCCTCATCTTGCGGAAAAGGTCAAGGTTCTCTTCCACGCAACGGTTCCGGTACGGGCTTTCCCTGCCCGGCTCGGTGAGCGTGCCGCGGTACGCGCTCACCTCATCGGCGGACAGGTCGCACACATACGCTTTTCCTCTCCTGATGAGGTCCTCTGCCCACTGGTACATCTGCTCGAAGTAGTCGCTGCCGAAACACAGCCGGTCCTCCCAGTCAACCCCGAGCCACCTGAGGTCTTCAACGATGGCGTCAACATACTCCTTCTGTTCCGTGGCAGGGTTGGTATCGTCAAACCGCAGGTTGAATCTGCCACCGAACTCCTGCGCAATGCTGTAGTTGATGAATGCCGCCTTGGCGTGTCCGATGTGGATGTAGCCGTTCGGCTCGGGCGGGAACCTCGTGTGGACGCGGTCAAACCTGCCTGACGCAAGGTCTTCCCGGATGGCATCTCGGATGAAGTCGGACTTCCGGCCCTTCTCCATGGGAGATAACTGTACCCTATCCGCGACGGAGAGTCAACGCCCCGGCGCGCCTCGGACGGCGCGCAAGGGAGACACTTTCGCGGTGGACCGGTCGCGAGAGGTGGGCTGGCGGAACAGGCACGGCTGGCCGGATATTCTTGTCCGAAGATCCCCGCTGCGAAGCGGGTCTCTGACTCTGACCGCAAGAGCCCATTTGCGCTACTGTCGCGCACCGACAAACTCCAGCGCCCCGCGGTCCCAGCATCCGTACAGTGTACCGGTAGACACCATCGGTGCGGTTGCTCACCGCCTCCAGTGCCACTGCGCGGTGCAGGTGTTCCGGGCGACGCAGTTGTACTCAAAGACCCCACTCTTCAAGCCGTTCCCCTTGTTCTGTTCAGCATTCTGTCGGAGTGCGCGATGGAGCAGGCAGCCCCGACCTACTGCGCGCCCAGTTTCCCAGCCGCCTCTCCTGCGAGGGCGAACAGTTTCTTTTCCCTGTCCTGCCAGCCGGAGACGAACCAGGCGATCCCTTTTTTCGCCTCTTCCGCGCGCATCGTCCGGGCAGAAGCGTCCCAGAAGCCGGGCAGTTGCTTGCCTTGCTTCACGAGACCGTCCCAGAGCGCCTCCACAGGATTGCGGGCGGTCACCTTTCCAAGAAGAGCGAGGTCATCGTCGTTACTCCAGACGGTTTTCCACATCGCGCGGTGGTGCTCATCAAGCGCTTGCTGGCACCGCCTCGCCAGGTCCTCGCCGAGAAGCACCCTCTTTTCCTCGTCAAGGAGGATGCCTTCAAGGAAAACCCGCGCCTCACACTCCTGAATCCCTTCTTTCAGATACTCAAGACGCGCCGTTGCCACAGGCCCTTCGGGACCAGGCGCGAGGAACCAGTTGACGAGGTCAAGGTTTCGCCAGTTGTTCTCAGGATACCTGACAAAGACGGCCGACTCCCGCTCTCCCTTACTGTTGCGCACCGCAGGCCAGAAGTCGCCTCCAATGCGGCCCGCCCCGCGCTGTCCGCCGGTGATGTTAAAGACAGGGTACATCCTGATCTCCGCTGGCGGGGCCATGTTCAGGTCTCCTCCCCGCAGATAACTGGTCATCAGCGCCGGCTTTCGCCAGCCGTACATCCTGCCCTTGTCAGGGTTCACGTTGAAGACGAGGTTGTAGACGAACGCTGCATAGCCGATATCCGCAATCTTGTACAAACTCTTGTTGCCGATTGCAACATCGCTCTGCGGGCCCGCGTGTCCGTGAATGACCCACGGAAGGCCTCCGGAAATCTCGTTCCAGAACGCAACCTCCTCCTTGCTCGGCCACAGGTCAGGCAGAAGCCCGAGCATCATCGTCTTCTCGAGCCCGCGCGCCTTCATCCTGCTGCGGATTTCTGCGAAGAGGGGCTGCCACAGCGCCTTACTCTCCGGCTCCTCGTACCTCGGCAGAAGGCCGCTGTCGACAGCGGCTGTCGCGGGGTCAACTGTGGTCACCCGCGGCCCCTTGCCGAGCAGTTCTTCCCGCGCCTTCCTCGTCGGGTTCTCCCCTCCCCACAGACCCCGCTCAAGCGACCGAAGGGACTGGCAGATGTCCCACACCTGAAACACCACGAGGTTCGGCGTGCCGAGATGAGCGGTTGCAGTGTCAAGGTACCGGTCAAACACGGAGAAGTCGTATCGGTACCCTCCTTCCGGCTTTGGCACCCACCGCACCATTGACTGCTCGTTGCCAAGGTTTGTGCGAGCGATGAGGGGAATATACAGTACCCGCGTGCCTGTCGGGCTGAGAAGCTTGAACGACTGCGCGATAAGTTTCCAGTGCTCCTCTGACCACATCTTCACCCCGTACTCCACCGCCAGCGTGTCAGGCGACTGGACGAAATCCATCCAGGTCCGGTACTCCTGCGAATCGGGCAAAGTCCAGTTCTGAACCTCGACAGAGAGCGGCACTTTCGCCTGCTCTCCGGACGGCAGAGCGACCGTTACCTCTCCGGAGTAGGTGCCTGCCTTTACGTCTTTCGGCACATCCACGGTTATCCAGACAGGGACAAGCGCCGGCTCCCTGCCGTACGGAACTGCGTCTGGCGCGGAGTCAAGCAGGATGTCCGGATTGGAGACCCAGCCCCAACTGCGGCGCTCCCATACCTTCGCATACCTCACTCTCACGCAGCGCGACGGCAACGTTCCCTGCGGCCCGGAAAGCGCGCTCACGGTCGCCCTTACTCCTTTAATGGGAGAGGACGACTCCACGACAATCTTCCCCGAGAACGACCCGTTGCGGCAGGCAACGATGCGCACCGGCTTGAGGGTCTTTTCCACAAGTTGCGAGTACTCGCCAACCACCATCTCGCAGGTCCACACCTTCACCGCAGGGGTTGACTGCGCAAAGCCACCCCGTGATGCGGCGAGCGCAAGAAGCATAAGAGATGCTGCGGTCTTCCTCATCTGCCCTCCTGTCAGTTCAGCGGCTTGCCCGGCAGCCTCGGCACGAGTTTCGAGATGTCCACCCCGAGCCGCTTGAGTATCGTCGGCACAATGTCCGACTGGTAGCCGCTTCGCTTCACCGTCTTATCGTTGGTGGCAAGGAACACGTCGGGCGCATTGTCGTGGGTCGTCTGTCCGGGGTCAAACCCGTGGTCCGCCGTCACATAGACGGCGGTCCTGTCCGCGATGTTCAATTCCCTGAGTTTCTCCAGAATCCTGCCGACCAGCGTATCCTCCGCTATCAGCGCCTCCTTGTACTCAGGCGACCCTTCTCCAAACCCGTGCCCCGCGGAGTCGGTGTCCACAAAGTGGAAAAACATAAAGAACCGCCTCTTGCCGTACCTGTCCAGATACCCGAGCGCCTTCTCTCCCACGACCTCAGACGGTTGCCAGGTATCTCCATCCCACACATCTATCACCTTCTTTGCATTCGCGTATGGGGAACTCATATAACCGCCTTTGCCCATCACTGCCACGGTGACGATACCCTCCCTGCCGAACACCTTCTCAAGCCGTTCAAAAATCGTCAGCCCGGGCGGGATGACCCCGCACTGCCAGTTGCTCACAACGGTGGTGATTCTCGGCGGAAGTCCTGTCAGCATCTCAGCGTGTCCAGGACCCGTGTGAGTGTCGTGTCCTTTCACCGTAATGTCAACAAGCGCGCCCTGCGTCTTCAGTTCCTTTATCGCCGGAAGCGCGCCCCTGTCGAGGAGTTCGCGCACGGCAGACCTGTCCGCGCCGTCAAAAGAGACGAGGATGGCGTTGTGCACCTGCGCGAAGGCACACGCCGCTGAGAAGACAACCAGCAGCGCCGCGCACAGCCGAAACCGTCTCATCGCGACCCCTTTCCCGGTATGAGTTTCCTCATGCCTGATGTTTGGACGTCTCCTGCCCGTTTCGGTGTAGTCGCAACCAGGCGCAGGGATGCCTATTCTACCCCTGACAGCCCCTGCCCGCAATCCCGACTACTCTGCCGCAGCCCTGGCCATGGCGAGGATGTTGCCGGGAGGCACATTGGGCAGAACCGCCTCGTGGCTGGGGCTCACGACATAGTGCGGACCAAGCAGCCGGCGGACGCGGTGCACCTCGCTTCTCACCTCCTCTGGCGAGCCGTGCACGAGGAGATGCTGCGTGTCGATGCCTCCCATGAAGGAGATTGCGCCGCCGAAGTCGCGGGCAAGGGACTCGGCATCCATACCGGCAGCCCTCGCCTGCAGAGGATGGATGACATCCACTCCCATTGCGATGATGTCAGGGATGATGGGACGGACGGCTCCGCAGGAGTGGAGGATGACCTGATAGCCGTGGCGGTGCGCCTGTTCGACCAGTTCTCTGCAATAGGGAAAGACGAACTCGCGCAGGAGGGAGGGCCCGACGAGCAGTCCCCGCTGTGTCCCGAAATCGTTGCCGAAGAAGAAGCCGTCAATCATCTCTCCTGCCAGCGCGTAGAGGCGTCTATTCGCCTCGAGGTAGAAATCGACCACGCGCCGGGTGGCCGCGTGCACCACATCCGGATGGGTGAGCATCTTCACGAAGTAGTTCTCCATCCCGAAGAGGTTGGCGACATCGTGGAAGAACTGGCACCAGAAGCCACTTGCCCGATACACATCTCCCGCCGAACGCAGTGCGGAAAGCCACTCGGAGAAGTCAAGGTAGGAGCAGTCAGGCCATTCCAACTCCTCTACCTGCCTGACGCTGTCGCAGTCGGCCAGCGCCCCCGGAGCCGACAGCCCTTCCGACTGCCGCGGATTCACGAAGATGGGCTTGCCCTCCGGATGCTTGTAGCAGGTGCCCTGAAAGATAATCCACCTGTAGTCATCCCCGAGCATCTGCCGGACCTCTTCCTCTGTGGACAGCCCGAACGCAGAGAAGTACGCAGGCCACGAGTCGGCGCGCGGCCTGCCCATCCAGAAACCGGTGCGGTCTGCTTGCCTGCGGCCGAAGATGGCGCGCACGCGTTCACGCTTTGTCATCTGTCTCCTTCCTTTCCCGCCGGACTGATGGGACACAGAATCCGGAGCGCGCAATAGTATACACCGTCCGGCATCCGGCCTGACAGATGTGCCGCGACAGCGCGACAGTTCGAAGGTCTGCGCAGCGGTCGGTACCGCAAGAGGCGGCGCCGCGCCGAGGGTTGCCCGGGACAGCCCCGAAGTGGTATCATCACGCTGACGCACCTGCGGAGGGACACCGGGGAATGAGGTTGCGCCGACCGCGCCTGCGAACAGCTCTTCTCGTCGCCGGTATCCTGCTGTTCGCCTACGCCCTCGCGGGTTTCTACGGGCTGCCCCGCCTCGTCCGCCGCGTCGCCGAAGACAAACTGACCGTCGCGCTCCGCAGGAAGACATCTATCGGCCGCGTCAACCTCAACCCGTTCACCTTCACGCTCACCGTCAGGGACCTCTCCATTCAGGAGCCGCACGGACAGCAGATGTTCTTCTCGTTCGACGAACTCCTCGTCTCCGTGCGTCCCGAGTATCTGGTGCGCAGGGCTCTGGTGGTGCGACGTCTCGCGCTCAAACATCCGTTCCTCTCCGTCGTCAGAACCGGGGAACACACGTACAACTTCTCCGACCTGCTCGCACCGGAGACATCCGTGGCGCCCGCAGGGAAACGCCCCGGCTTCCCGCGCTTCTCCCTCGCCAACATCACCGTTGAAAACGGCCGCATCAGATTCGACGACCGGCCCGTAAAGACGGCGCACACCGTCTCCGAGCTCTCTCTGGGGATACCGGTCATCTCTTCCCTGCCGGCGCACCAGAACATCTATGTCACCCCGCGGTTCTCCGCCATCGTCAACGACTCGCCGTTCACGCTCAACGGCAGGACAAAACCATTCTCGGAGTCAATGGAGACCGTCTTCGATGTGTCCCTGAAAGAGATCAACCTGCCGCACTACCTCGGGTATCTGCCGTTTGAGATGAAGTTCCGGGTGCCGTCCGGCACAATGGACACAGACCTCGAGATCGGCTGGCACCAGGAGACCGGCAAGGGGCTTGTCCTCGGGATGAGCGGAACCATCGAGGTGAAGAAACTGGGCATCACCGACAGAGCCCGCCAGCCGGTGCTCGCCGTGCCGCGGCTGCGGGTGCGGATCGCGTCGTTTGACATCTTTGGCAGGAACCTGCGTCTGTCGTCTGTTGAACTCGCGAAACCCGCCGTGCGGATTGTCAGGGACCCCGACGGGCTGAACATCAAGAAGATCCTTCCTCCAATGCCGCCTTCTTCCGCTGCCCGGGGGCCTGACTTCCTCTGCAGGGCAGAGACGGTCGTGGTGACCGGCTGCGACATCGGGTTTGTCGACCGCGCGGCGTCCGCTCCATTCTCGACGAAGATAACCCCTGTTGACCTCTCGCTGTTCTCGTTCAGCACCGCCCGCAACGAAAAGACCTCTTTTTCCCTTTCTGCGCGTACCGAGATGAAGGAAGAGATGCGGGCAGGCGGCACGCTGACTGTCCACCCGTTTGCCGCAGACGGCACCGTTGAGTTGAAGAAGGTTCCTCTGGCAACGTACGCTCCCTACTCCCGCGATGTTCTCCTCTGCCAGATTACAGGCACCCTCGCCGCGGGCGCCAACTTCTCTTTCCGCGATGGCAGGATGCGTCTCTCCGAGGCATCAGCCACGCTGTCAGTCCTTGAAGCGAAGAAAGATGGAAGGACCTTCTTCTCCGCCTATGAGACATCCCTCTCAGGCGGCAGCGCTGACCTTTCAACGCGGACGGTGACCGTCACTGCGTTTTCCACGCGCCGCGGGTCGGTCGCCGTCAACTTTGACAAGCACGGGACACCTGACATCCTGCCGCTCGTTCCTGCCCGGGCAGAGGGCGTTGCGCAGGCAAAGGAAGAAAAGCCGTGGACAGTCCTGCTGCGCAGGGCGGAGATGAGCGACTACTCCGTTTCCTGCGAGGACCGCAGGTTCGCTGAACCGGTGAGATTCTCGGCGGAGAAGTTTCAACTGGTCTGCCAGAACATCTCCACGGAGAAAAACCGCCTCAGCCCGTTTTCGCTCTCGTTTCTCCTCAACGGCAGGGGAACCGTGTCCCTTCAGGGAGAAGCCGGATGGAATCCGCCTGCGGGACAGGTGCGGTTTGACTTCAACGGACTGCCCATCAATCCGTTTCAGTCCTACTTCACCGAGTTCGTGCGCGTGACCGTCACCGACGGGTCTTTGTCCGCCGCCGGCACGGTTGTCCTGAAAACGGAACACGGCGCGCTGAAATCGTCGTACGAGGGAAGCGCGTCCATCGACGGGTTTGCCTGCGTTGACAGGGACCGGGCAGAACCGTGTGTGTCGTGGCGCAGATTCTCCTGTGCGGGCGTCAAGGGAACCCAGAACCCGACCACGCTCACAGTTCAGAGCGCCGAACTGGACGGCCTGCAGGCGCATCTCATCGTGAGGCCTGACCGCACGATGAACATCACGGATATCGTTTCCTTCGCCGGGGAAACGGCGCCGGCCCAGAAGAAGGAAGGGTCTGCCGTTTCCATAGACGCCATCGTCCTGAAAGACGGCACGGTGAAACTCGTGGACCGAAACATCCAGCCGTCCTGCACCCTGAGCGCCGAACACATTCAGGCAAGCGTGACAGGCATTTCGTCCCTGAAGGAACAGCCGGCAGTCCTCAGCGCGCGCGCACAGATCAACGGAGCAAGCCCTGTCTCCATCACAGGCGGCCTGCGCCCTGTCGGAGGACCGTTCTTCCTTGATGTGAAGGCGGACATCAGAGATGTGGACCTTGTGCCGATGGAACCCTACGCGGAACGGTATGTCGGGTACATCCTTCACAAAGGCAAACTCTCCGTGGACGCGTCCTACCGCGTGGATGGCCGCGCACTGAAGGCAAACAACTTTTTCTTCGTGGACCAGTTGACGCTCGGGGACAGGGTGGAAAGCCCCGACGCCATCAAGGCGCCGGTCAAGTTCGCCGTCGCGCTCCTGCGCGACCTTGACAACCGCATCCGCCTCGATGTTCCCCTGTCCGGCACCATTGACGACCCGAAGTTCCGCATCGGACCCATCATCGTCAAGATGATCGTCAACATCATTGTCAAGGCGGTCGCGGCGCCGTTTTCTCTCCTCGGCGCGCTCTTCGGCGGCGGAGGCGAGGAGTTGAGTTTCGTCGAGTTTGAGCCGGGAAGTTCTGCCATCACGCAGGCGACTGCGGGCAAACTCACCGTCCTTGAGAAGGCGATGCTCAGCCGCCCGGCGCTCTCCCTTGAAATCCGTCCGTACTGCGACGGCGCAAAGGATGCGGAGGCGCTCAGACAGTCCGCCTTCCGCAGGCGCATCGCCGCGCAGAAGATCAAGCGGCTGACCGCGCGGGGGGAGTCGGTCGCCGTGGAATCAGCGGTGGTCGAGCCGTCAGAATACGAGGAGTATCTTTTCCTCGCCTACAAGGCGGAGGACATCCCGAAAAAGCGCAATCTTCTGGGCATCGTCCAGAAACTGCCTGTTCCCGAGATGGAGCAGAAGATCCTTGAGAACATCACGATAAGCGACAGCGACCTGCGGGGACTTGCGGCGGAGCGGGCGCGCGCCGTCATCGCTCACCTGACAGGCGCGGGCGTACCGGCAGACCGCCTTTTCCTCATCGAGACAAACCCTCTTGCGCCCCCTCCCCGCTCAGACGCCCTGCCCAGCCGCGTGGACTTCTCGTTGAAGTAACGCCTCCGCCGCGCACCGCGGAACGATGGTTTCTGTCGCGCACCTCATCAGTTCTCCAGCAGCCACTCATACGCCGCGCGCACGTGCACGCCTTCAACTGTGAAATGGGTCGCCTGGTCCCTGGTCAACACGATGAGGAACCGCTTTGCGCGAGGAGAGAACCGTCCAGCCGACTTCAGCGCACGAAGTTCGCGTTCAAGAACCTCTGGCGCCGTCGGATCCGCGCACACCTGAATCAGACGCTCCGGCTCGCCGGGCGTGCGGACGAGGAAATCGACTTCAAACCCCTCGTCGGTCTTCACATAGCATACCTCAGACCCCTGAGAGATGAGGGCGTTCAATACGGCTGTCTCCAGCGCCCGTTCTAGATTCGCGCGTCCGCTTGTATCGAATGAATGTATCAACCCCGCATCTGCCGGATAGACCTTGCGCGGATTGGCATTCCGTCTGCGCTCAGAATCGGTGGCCAGCGGTACGAGCGTCAACAGGAATGTGTCCACCAGATATCCGAGAAGGGTATGCACCGTGTCCTTTGAGACGGCATACCCCTGAGATTTCAGGTCGCTGAAGAGACGGTGCGCGCTCAGCATCGAAGCCGGATTGCGCAGGCACATGCGCGCTATCCAGCGCAAGGCGGCAACCTGACGCACCTGAAAACGCTCCACCACATCCCGCAGGAGCAATGTGTCCACATAACTCTGGAGCAACTGGATACGCAGGCGCGCCTCAACTCCCTGCGCTTCGGGAAACCCGCCCACTTCCAGATACTCACGCAGACGCTTCTCCATCAGCGAACGCTCAGCCGCGTCAAGACGACCTGCAGGTTTGGCTGGCTCCTCACCGCGGTGCCGGAGGAACTCCCGAAAACTGAACGGACGAAGAATCGTCTCAAACCCGCGACCGCGCAAAGAGGTGTGGACCTCCCGGGAGAGCAGTCGCGCCGAGGAACCTGATACCGCTACGGCAACCTTCTCCGTATCCATCAGGCGCCGGACGAACCGCTCCCACCCGGAAACTACCTGTATCTCATCGAGGAACCACCATACCAACTCACGGTTGCGGAACCGGGGGAAGGCGCGGTAGTACTCTTCCACGAGCGTGGCAAGTTGGGAAAGAGGCAGGTCTGCGAGACGGTCGTCATCGAAACTCGCATACACTGCCCGCTCGCAGCCGAGCGCCTGTTGCTGCGCCTGTTGCAACTGGCGGAGGAAGGTTGTCTTGCCCACACGCCGCATACCCAGCACGGTGTGGACCTTGTTCGCAATGGGAGGAAGTTGGGCGTCTCGCCGGGTCAACCCCTCAATCTTCGCTGGACTGAGCCCCGCGGCAAGTTTCTCCTGCAGCACCGGATGCAATGCCATGGTGACATTCTACCACACTGGTGTCCTTCCAGCAAGGACACATATCGCAGATCCTGTCCTTCTGGCAAGGATACTTTTCGCCAAGACGCGCCAGACCCACACCCGTCGGCGCACGCCCGACGGACAAAGCCGCGCTTCCTCTTTCAACATCACTCCCGTCCGTCAGGAGGGACGGAGACGGGGAGCCGACCTATTTCGTCTGCGGCAGAAGGCTCTTCAGCCACTGGACATACTCAGCGCAGTCCGCGTTGCCCTCGCGGATGTGCGTGATGCCTGCCTGCGCACAGACCTCAAGGAACCTGCGGACGCGCGCCTCGTATTCGGGTTTGATGCCGACAACCTTGCCTCTGGCAGGGCTCCCTTCATAGAAGACCATCACATTCGGCTTGAACCGGTAGTGCTCAATGATGGCGTAGTCCACGCTCAACCTGCTGACACGCACCCGACGGAGAAACTCGGGCATCCCCGAGACCGCCTCCTCCGCCTTTTCCCAGAGCGAGTCCGCTTCGGTCAGCGCCTCAAGCGGCAGAAACGGAGGAGTCCGCGACCCGTAGATGGAGACAGGGATGGTCTCCCTGTCAACCTTGTCGGCGAGGAGGTCAACATACCGCCGTATGTACGGGGCAGCAGGTCCATACACGCCCTCAAGATACTCATTGATCGCCCTGTCCCTGCCGTAGTCAGGGTTCCACAGGTGCTTCGCCGCCACATACGCGTTCATCTGCGAAAGCCCGGAAGACGGCGACTGCCAGTTATCCTGCAGTTGCACCCCGCGCACGCCCTGCGCGGCAAAAAAGCGGATGTTGTCTGGGACAACCTTCCAGTTCGGAAACGGGATGAGGTAGTAACTGAAGTAGGTTCCATAGTCCCAGACCCACAGGTTCCGGCAAATCTCTACCCACCGCTGGAGGTCCCTGCGGAACTGCCTGTTTGCCGGCTGTTCCGAGGAGGCAAGCGGCTGGGAGAATGAGCATCTGATGGTTGACAGCCACACGATGACATTGTCCCGCACCTTCATTGTCCTCGGCGCCTGCCTTGACCACTCATAGGCAAGCGTCTGCACATACCGTCCTGGAAGTTCCTTTTCCACCGCCTCCGCAACGCGGTTGACAAGGAAAAGGACCTGACCGGCGTGGCTTTTCTCCTCTTCGTCAATCGCCGCGCACCTCGGGCATCTGCAGTAGTTGGTGTTCCCGTCGTTCTGGCTCACCGAGATGACCCGCGCCTCGGGATGCGCGCGCAAAAGCGCAATCGCCCTCTCGGAGATGATGCGGGCGACCTCGTCGTTTGTACAGCACAGTTGCCCTTTCTCCCTCACCCTCTTGGCGTCCACCTCGCTGAAGTACTCCGGATGGGTGTCGTAAAACTCGTCGGCGGAGATGAACCTCCCGAAGGTGTGAACCGAGTAGTTCGGCACATGGCGCCACGGTGAGTCGCCGTAGCGGTCTTTGAGAAAGGTCGGTCCGGTCGTGTTGAGGCGGTTGCGGCTGTACCAGACAGGGTCCCAGGCGTCAAACAGCATCACCTCGCGGTATGCCAGCGCAGGACGGTGCGTCTCCTGACAGGATTCGACGGCGAGGCGGTCTATCTTCGGTATCCTGCTGACCGTCGGCGTGAACCACCTGCACCCGAAGCGGTCTTCCAGAAGTCCGTACACCCCGTACAGGACTGCCCGCGGACTGTTGCCCGCGATGAGGAGTCGGGCAGAAGACGCCTCAAGAAGGTAGCCGTCTTCTCCAAGGGAGGAGAGGCCGCGGTCTGCCAATCCCTTTGTCCGCCCGCTCGCGCCGAGACATATCTCTCCCGCCTTCTCACCTTCGGCGTCCGTGACAAGAGGAAGGGCGGCGCCGCTCATCTCTCTCACACACTTCTGGAGTTCCTCTGCCGCATACTTCACGGGAGACGGCGCGTCAGATGAGACGACAATCCTGCAGCGCGCCTCGCCCCCCTCCGCAATGACAAACTCCTCCCCTTGCGCCTGCCCTCCCGCCGCGCCGAGCAAGGCAAGAGAGATAAGCAGCCCCTTCTTCATCCTGCCACCCCCGCCGAGAGAAAAAACCGACCTGCATCCTGCCACTTCCCGTTGTAGTTGTCGCTGAAACGAAGCGTCGTCTAGAACTGCAGCAGAACGCCAGCGGTGCGAAGAAATATCCCCCATCGGCAGCCAGCGCGACGGACCCGAGAGCCTCCCCCTCCAGTCAACAGAATGCCCATTGTGTGCCAGTCACAAGAGTGGCCTCATTCAGTCGCAAGACCAAACACCTCTGGAAACCTTCCAATCTGCTGGCGGAGGTCCTGATCATAGCGAATCACAATCACGCGGTACCCACGACCCCTCAACTCCTTCCGAAGAGCATCATCCTTTGAGAGCTGTGCAGGTTCATCGTGCACCGATCCGTCGCAAAAGATGCACACATTCGGGTCATAGAAGAAATCCGGAACGGTATTAACCTCAACAATCCGCTTCTGGGCATCGTCCGGAAGCCGGTGATGCCCCTGAGCAAGCGCATCGAGAAAGCGCCGTTCAAGTTCGGAACGCGAGTCGGTGAGCGTCCGAAGCCACGCGAGATGATCCTCCCATCTTTTCCCCCCTGTGCGTAGCAAGGTTTTGCTCTGAGCCAACTCGCGAAGAACTCCCACAATCCTCCGCCGGTCCAGATTGAGAGATTCTTGCTGATTTGAGAAACTCAACAAGCATTCGTAGCATGCGGCCACACACTCCCCCTTCGTGTCGTTCCCCTCCCTATCGAAGTGACATCGCGCAAGCGCCTGAGAGGCGACTTCGTCAAACGCGCTCGGCTCTTCTATCAGCCGGCGAAGCACGCCGTTTCCTCCCTCGCTCGCCTCATAGAACAGGATCGCGCGCTGGCCTTCTCTTCCGACCCTGAAGGCGCCGATCTCCTCCTCTTCCAACTGGTATGTCTGTTCAAGGCCCCGTTGGAGCGCATACTGGAGAGTTGCCTCCACAACAGGATCCTGCAAATCCTGCCTTTGGAACTTCACCAGAAGGATGTTTTGCGTTGTCCGGACAGCAAGCCGAACCCCGGCGCCAGACCGCGGTTGCGGTCTTCGAGAAGTTGCCCGAACTTCCCTTTCAATGTCACCGGAATCGAAGTTCACAAGAAATCCATCGTATTCCGCATTCCGCCAGCCGTGATTGACCACCATGAGCGTTGCTGCGGGCGCATAACTCAACGAGAACACCGTCGTGTTGCCTACTCGCACATCCGCTTCGCGAAGGCGCTCCGCTTTCGAAGGCGGGAACTGGAAGAATACTTCGGTCCGGTACCCACGACGGTGTCTCTCCTCCTCGTCAGAAGTGATACGCTCACGTCGCCTTGTCCGTACATTTGGCATCTCAAGCACAGTGGCGACAAGGCTGTTACTCCCGTCGAAACGGATGTGGCACACCGGACAAAGATCGAGGTCTACTTGGCAGAACGCCCCGCAATGGTAGCACAACCGACACCGACTCTTCCTCTCTTCAAGCCCGCCGGGCGGGAATTGGAATGCAACGACCTCCCATCTCGCACCCTCGTGGTAGATGAGGTTGAGCGGTGCGAACTCACGGATTGCAAGCATTCTGGGACGAGAGATAAACTCGCTGTCGCTCCGCGGAATCCATGCTCGCACCGGTAACGCAGGGAAGTTGTAGCCGGGGAGAAACCCCTCGCTTGCAAGATAGCGGTAAGGGTAAAAATCCCCTTCTTCCCGCGCGACATCGACCTGAAGCAGGAGATTTAACTGACGCCTTGCTTCTTCCTGCCGCGCGCGTGCACTGCCCTGCTCCTCCCTGGAGCGGGCTCTATCCTCTTCGATGCGGGCTGTGTCCAGTTGTCTCCTAGCAATTCTGTACAGTTCCCGCCAGCGGTCAAACGACCGATCGAACTGACAAGAAGCGTCTTCAACCACTTTTCTGATCCAACTGTCGCTGAACCACCCTGTGCCTCGAAGAAGCCCCTCGTCTGCGCGGAGAATCTTCCCGATACGGGCGCATAGTTCCTCGACAATGTTCTCGCTAAGCCGGATCTGCGCCGCTATGTTCTCCCTCAGCGGCAGGTCTGCCTGCCCGGTGTCGATAATGGTCTCGATCGACCTTCCAAGCGGCACTCTGATGTGAGAGAGCCATATTCCATGAATGTGCGCACGGAGCAGATCTTCGTTGACGATGTCAAGTTGCGGCGCGCGAACACTGCCTGCCACCATCTCGGCAGGACGCCGGAAAAAGTATTGGTCATGACTGTTCAATGCCCCGCAATACGAAACCACTATCCCCGGCTGCCCCTGCCGCCCTGCACGACCGTGGCGCTGCGAATAGTTCGCGGGCGTAGGAGGGATATTGCGCAAGTGAACCATCTCAAGATCTGCGATATCGACCCCAAGTTCCAATGTCGGCGAGCAGATGAGGTAAGGCAGACGCCGACCGACACCGTGACTGTTCTGATTCTCTTGAGACCAGCGGAATCTTCGTTCCCGTAGTTCCCGCTCCCCTGGTGTAACAACTTGCGCAGTATGTTCCCGCGCCTCCAGCCATGCAAGCCAAGAGGTCCCGTTCTTGTAAAGTTGCTGGAAAAACATGTTTACTCGTGGCAGAGTTTCAGCATACCCTGTCCCTGTCGCCCTCCGTGTATAGATAGGATCAGGCGGGGGAGGCGATCCGTCGCCGAGTTGCCAGACGAGACACGCCGCGTTGAGTTGGAACAACTGATGGTCGTCCCGGGGTTCGAGCCTTTCCAGCAGCCCATATCTCACGAGCAGATTAAGGAATCCGCCGATGAAACCATCGTACTCCTGTGGGGAAAGGCCGAGGCGGCTGCAGACAAATCTGCCCACAGTTCCCTTTGCGCTCAACCGTATCCAGTCGTCTTCGATCCGTGGGGAACTTCCAAGGAGGACGAACTTACGCGACTGGCGCAATTCGTCAGCATCCGGATCCAGCCCCCAGAACTCGTTCAAGTGCTGCTCCACGCGCCGCCGCAGTTGCTGCTGGACCTGCTCCTTCAGCACGGCTGCGTTGATCGCGAGTTTGCGTCTGAAGTGATCGAGCACCGCGCACACAATTTCCCTGCGCTCATTTGCTGAGAATCCAGCCTTTTGCCCCCAGACCCCCCATAAACCGTCGTTGTCGCATACTTCATCAAGCCCCTTGTAGTCAATCTTCAGCAGTCCCGCCTGTTCAAGATTCGGGTGGATCACGCGCCACCCGCGTCTCAGATCTTCGTAGATCCGGTACTCGGTAATATCTTTGAAAGCTCTCTTCGCATCCTGCGCTGCGCTTGAGTGAGGTTCGAGTTGAGGGTTGCGAGCGAAATCTGCAATCTCCAACCCGCATTTTTCCACCACCGCGCTGGCAACTTCGTCGGCGCGCAGAGAACCACTCGAAGCCAGTGCCTTGTACAGCGCGGCGCGGATGAGTCCTGTGTGGATAAAGTCGTTGAAGTGTCCTGCCTGCAGCGCGGCGTCCTGCCGGTTGTCGGTGAAGGTGAGAAGTTTGGGCTCTGCTCCCCCTATCTGTTTGGCGCGATTCAGCAGCGACAGCGCCACGACGGTCGTTGCGCTCGACCGGGCTTCGCTGGAAAGCGTGGCAAGTTTAGCAAAGTCCCGCTCTCGCGCGGTGTAGAACTCTCCGCAGTTCAGGCACAAGAAGAAACCGCCCTCCTGCCACCACATCTTCTGGAATCCTTCCCTCGCTTCCTCAGAACAAGTACCATCAGGCGCGACCCACACCTCTTCCGGAACACGCTTGCGCCAATTCGGCTTCACGCTGCCGTTCGCCTGACGCCATTCGTCAGGGATGAGGTCCACTGACCAGTCGTTGGCAGACGAGGCAAGCATTAGATAGCCGGAAAGCGCGTCCTCATCCTCGGATTCGGCTCCCACAGGATGCGGGAGACACCTGCCGTCCTTCAGCATCACATGGTAGTAGTCCTGCCCGCACTGCCGGCAGAACTTGAGGGGAGCAAGCAACTGACCCCTGTTTGCCTGCACCTGCCCTTGGGCTGAAAACTTCCGTCTCTCGCGCGCTTGAAGCGTTGCGTACACCGTGTGTCCCTGGCTGATGAACTGATGAAGTTTGAACGCGAGCATTTTGCCGCCGTCATCACGCTCAAGTTCTGCTCCCCGCAAAAGGACCTCTCGCAGTTTCTCCTCACAAAGCTCCCTCGGCGCACCTGCCTCTTCCTCAAGCAGTTCCGTTGCCTTCCTTAGCGAACACGGCTGCCTGCGCTTCAACTCTCCATCTGCGTAAGCATCCAGTCCCAGCGTGTACTCCACCCATCTCACAAGAGGAAACCGCCTGAACGCCTCCATATCGCCGGGGACTGGTTCAGTAAGCGTTCCTTTCAGTTCATCACGCGAGGGTACCCCACCTTCTGACACGGGGGCGAGGGTCTCCTCAATAACCTGGGTCGAGGAAAATTCCGTCCCGAAAAAGCGGGACGCAAACTCCGCCACAACCCTGCGTCGCTCCTCTGCCGAGGCGCTTCGATGCGCAACCATGGTGGCGCTTGTCCCTATGTGCACGAGGTCAGAACCAGCGCACCGCTCCTTGAGCCGGCGAACCAGCATCGCCACATCGGCGCCCTGCCGTCCTCTGTAGGTATGGAGTTCATCGAAGACCAAGAACCGCAGACCACCGCCTTCGCCGTCAAGGAACCGCTGATCTTCAGGACGCACCAGCAACAACTCAGCCATCACATAGTTGGTGAGGAGGACCTGCGGGGGCTGCCGCCTCATACTTTCCCGCACCTGCTCCTGTGTCTCGCCTGTGTATCGGGCAAAGGTGACTGGGAATGGTTTTCCCGTCCGTTTCTCATACTGCGTTTTGAGGTCCACCAGCGCCGCTTCCTGTGAGTTGACAAGGGCGTTCATAGGATAGATCACAAGTGCGGCAACCCTTCCGCCACTGTCCGGCTGCCTGATGAGGCTGTCGATAATCGGGAGGAAATAGCAAAGGGTCTTGCCTGACCCGGTGCCACTTGTCACCACGAAACTCTTCCGACCCAGCGCCTTCCGGATGGCTTCCTCCTGATGCGTATAGAGCCGGATAGGCTTCCCACCCGGAGAAAAGATATCCGCTGTCTCCTTGGTAATCAGTCCCTCGTCCACTAGCCCGCCGACCGTTTCGCCCATTTTATAGGAAGGGCTCACCTGCACTAACGGGTCTGGCCACAGCGCTCCCTCCTCATACAGAATCTTGTTCACAAACTCCCGCACCCTCGGGTCGGCAATCCGCAAAAATGAGCGGACAAAATCCCGGTAGTCGGCAATGATGGAAGATTGAAGATCAAAGATTGTCATTGTTTCACCCCCACGGCTGACAAGCGTTCTACCCCCCAGATTCGCTCAGCCAGCATTGAATACAGGCGCTGCCGTTCTTCAAGAGCCGCTTTGGTGAAATGATCGTACCACTTGAAAGGAAGACCGCTCTGTTTCAGAAACGACTGGAACCCCGGGTTATGCTGGTAACATTCAGGGTGCAGAGACTGGGCAAGCAGATTCTGTGTCAGGTAGTACTGACGTTTGTGCTCATAAGGCAGACCACCGTAACTAGCGTTGAACGACTTCTGCAGGAGCAGTAACCCGCCGATACGGTTGCGGTATTCCTGAAAATCAGCGGGATGTTCAAATTCATCGCGATGATCTTCAAACCTATCCGCCCAGATATGTTCCACCTCGTACCGCACGCCGCCAGCACCTACATAGGCGGAGTACCGTGAAGGAAGCCCCGACTGTCGTTCCACGAAGTCGGTCATACGCGCCAGAAGCCGGTGAACCGCATAACGGTTCATCTTGTGCATACCAAACCGTTCGTTGCTGGAGAAGCCCTCTTCATCGCGCAACCGCTGAGTCAAAATCACCACCAATTGCTGCGGCGATTTCCCGCGCACCTCTCTGATCACCAAGAACATAGCGTACTGCATCGTTGAGTACCCGATGCTGTGCCAGTTCCACAGACGGCGCGCAAGGAGATTCTCTATGAAAGCGGCAACGATTCGCACTTTCTGCGAAGCAAGGTGGTCGTCCTCTCCGGGCTGCAGAGGAGCCAAGATGACCGGGTACTGAAGGGTAAAGCCAAACTGAGCAAGGTGGAAAAGGTCCTCGTACGGGGGAGTGTACATTTCGGATGCCTGCCTCACACGCTTGTACCAGCCGGCATAGAAGCACATATCGCGTTCGATAAACCGGCAAAAGTCCTCGCTCTCTTTCAGCCCAATCTCTTCGTGGTGGTCTCGCACCCACCGGTGAAACTCTGTCCCCAGTCGGTCGAAATCCTGCGGGTTCGCATGCTTCTTCCGTTCTCGGATAGAGTTTGCGTACTGACTGCGCAACCATACCTTGAGGAAGTCGGGCAATTCCTCATTGCCCAGTTCTCCCAGATCTTCCTGAATTCGTTTCCAGATTTGGGCAGCGCGGGTTCGTCTTCCTTCATCGCCAATACTGGCAAGGAGATAGCCCTTGAGCATATCTGCGGGGGAAAGGGAAAGTCCACGGTCATTCATAGTTTCGAAAATGGTGTACGCGTCGTCATCATTGTAAGCGGCGATTTCAACCAGATGCACATTCTCAAGAAGCCAGTCAACGAAATAAGGGAGCGCACCACCCTTGATGTCATCGGGGAAATGCGCTTCAATGTCGCGGTACCGGGCGAGAATGTTGCGGACCGACTCCGGCTGACCTGCGGGGTCAAAATCCTCTCCTTGAAACAATGCGTTCATCACCTGGTCGCGCTCTGCCACATCAAGATTGAAGGAACGCCTGCCGTACTTCTCCGACAAGATCAGGGCTGTCACCTCCACCCTGTCCGGACGGCCTTTTTGAAGATGATGCAGGAAGATGAGGAGTAGTGTGAGAGTGGTCAGTCGCTGCTGCCCGTCGATGAGGAACTTCCGCCCTCGCTTGTTGCTGATGACGATGGAGCCCAGAAAGTAATGCCGGTATCCTGCCACATCTTCGCGAGCGTGGCTCTCCCCGTAGTCTTCCAGAAACTGACCGGTCAGGTCGTCGATCAACTCTTCAACCTGTTTGGTCTGCCATTTGTACTCGCGCTGGTAATAGTCAATCGAGTATTTCTGGCCGCTCAACAGTTCTCGGATGGTACGGGCAATGCCGTGAATCTCGCGCTGTTCGGAAAGTTCACTGTTCATTGATCCTCCCGCTTCGTGTTGAATACCATCCTCACCCACGCCTGAAGGACCTGCCGCCTTGTGCGGTATTCGCCGTACTGGCGGAGTTCTTTCTCCTTCAGCACCGGGCAGGCTTGGCAAACGCCGCTTCTCCATGTTCTCACAATTGTCTAATTTTCTCGCACAACTCTCCGTATTTTCTCCAGCCGGAAGCACCATTTGCGACCAGTTCCTTTGCTACGTATCGAGCAACGATTGGCTTGGAATCACCTAAGATTCTTTGGGCTGCCTGTTCTTTTTGTCGATAGTCCCGGAAACTTGCTCCCATTGTCTCTTCGAAATCTTTTCCAAATACACAGAAGTTTTGGTCTATTAGCCAATCCTCGCTGGAGATGATGGCATCCGCGTTGTCCAACTTCGATGATATGAAAGCCACCTGTCTGCTCCAATCCACATACACATACATTGATCCCGCCATTCAGACCTGACGTAATTTTTAGAATTCCCTGTGGATGAAACGGCCATGAAATCACATTTTTTCGTCGTCGAGTTAGGATCATACAACCATCGGAATTTCTGAAGAAGGGTACCACCATCTCCCCTCAAACCGTCAAACTGAACTTCGATTTCAATCTTTCCATTAGTTGCATCTCGATTCCAAAACTCATGATCTTCGGGCTCCTTGCTACCAGGCCAAAACTCTCCGAGAACAAGGTCAATTGCCCGCAGAATGTTGGTTTTACCAGCATTATTCTCACCAACCAGAACAAGCGGGGCGTTTTGGGGAAAACGAAGTTCGATTTTGTCCTTGATTGAACGGTATCCCTTGATGCTGAGAGACGTTATCCGTGCCCTGAGAGACGTTATCCGTGCCATTAGAATTCTCCCTTTGCTATTTTCTCATTCAACCCCACCAACCTCGCCAGCACTTGGCGGCGCGCCTCAGGCGAAATGGTGTAGCGGGTTTGGCCGCGGTCGTTTTGATAAAAATCATGGCCCGGCTCAAGGTCATCCCAGCCGTAGCAGGCAAGGATGGCGCGGTCCATCTCCGCGTGCAGTTCGCGCAGGCGGACGATGTCAGCGTCCTGGCAGGCAGGGTTGTGGAAGAGGTTGTAGGTTTTGGTGAGACCCAGTTGCCGCGCCAGCATGATTTGACGGCGGTGTTCATGATATGCCGCCCCGACCTGCGCCGCCTGCTGAAATGCCTGCGGCATCACTTCCAGTTGCCATTGGCCACTTGCCAGGCGCTCATATTCCAACTTGGGGAACGGGAAGGTGTCGAAGCAATCGGTGGGGGTGTAGCGGATGTCGGTGCGCAGGCTGGAAGCTTGCTGACGCAGCCACACCTCATGCACGCCCGATTGCAGCAGGGCAAAGTGATAGTCGTCGTCGAAGCCGAAGACAATGAGCTGCTCGTTGTAAATCCATCCCGGCGGCACGAAGACCATCGCATGCAGCTCGCTCACCCGGCTTCGCACCAACACCCGCCGCAGAGGGGCGATGGCTTGGCGCATGCCCGCGCGGTAAGCACCAAACTGCCACCAGTATTCGCGATTGCGCTTGTCGCCCGGACCACGTAGCCGTTCGCGCTCGGACTTGACCCGCTCTTCCACAATCCGCAGGAGGTCGGGATACCGCTTTGCCCGTTCCAGGTCCCAATCGTGGAAACAAATCACCCAGCGGCTGGGCTGCTGTTCGGGATGGCTGTTCAGGTCTTCACCGTTCAGGTAGGGGAAGAGGCAGTCAGCGTTGCGCGAGTCTTGGGCAAGCAGGCGTTCGGCTTCCTGGGGTTCCAGCACAAAGCCGATGCCGCGCACAATGTCGCCCTGAAACGCCTTGCCCTCGTTTTGTTTCAAGCGTACGGGTTCGGCTTCGGGCTCGGCGTCCAGGCGGGAAGAGATCAAATCCACGGGCTGGCTATCCAGAATGGGCGAGTGATGAATGGCGGGTAACGAGTGGTCGGGTTTGTAAATCGCGACCAGGTTGACCTCCACATTAGCAGCGCCCAGCCATTTGATAAAGCGCCTGGCGAAAGTGATGGTGCCGCCCTCGCGGAGAATGACGGCGAGACCACTCTCACGCGTATCCCCCTGGCTAATGGTGTTGGTCGCCACCATACCCATCCGCGCCCCCGGCTTGAGGAGACTGTACGCGCGGCGGTAGAAGGCAGCGCACAGGTCAGCCGTACCCCCATAGGGAGCGTAGGTGACTTCTAGCCAGTGGCGATATTTTTCGCCCAGGTTGCCGCTGATCTTGAGTCCGCCCATAAATGGCGGGTTGCCAAGGACTATATCGAAGCCGCCCTCGGCGAACACCTCGGGGAACTCCAGCGGCCAGTGGAAGAACGGGTGGCGATCCGCAAGCGTCCGGAGATAGCCAAGGATGTACCCTGCCGGCTTGTCCCCTCTGAGGTACTCTCCGAGGGTTTCAGATGTTGGAACGATGTCCTTGCTCGCCTGTTCTTCAGTCAGGTGGACAAAAAAGGCGGATGTCCAGATGTCGCAGGCGGTCTTATTCGTATCGTACCGTGAACCGGGCTCGCGGAGTTCTTTGAACCTCTTTGCCTTCTGTCGTATGCCGGCAACCGTATCGTCTCTTTCGCTCAATGGCCTATACTCCGTCGCAATATCGCGTATCTCGTTGTGCGCCTCTAACGGCAGGACGGGGTCAGGACTTAAACTGTATGCCCCATTTTTCACCCTGTACCGAAGCGCTGTGGCTCTATCGTCTCCTGCGACCGGATCAAACGCCTCGTCCGGTATCCCCTTCGCGAGCGTGGCAATGTTCACCACGCCGACCAGCGAGTCGCCGCAGCGGATGCGGTGGTCCAGGAAGGTGAGGGGTTTGCCTTCGCAGTGAGCCTCTACCCACAGGGCAACCCGGCACAGTTCGACTGCCAGGGGGTTCTTGTCCACGCCGTAGATGCAGCGCGCCACCACATCGCGGATGGCTTCCCGCACGCGTTCAGGAGCAGGTTCCTCCTCGTCGGTGCGGATGCGGGCGAGTTCCTTCCCGAGCCGGCGTGCGGCTGCCAGCAGGAAGTGACCGGAACCGCACGCTGGGTCACAGACGCGGATGGAGAGAACGGCGCGTTCTTTATCCTCTGGTGTCCGCGCGGACTTCAACCGTTCCTCGATGATCGGGTCCAGCGCCGAGCGGATGAGTTCAGCCACCAACTCGGGCGGTGTGTAGTAAGAGCCAGTGCTCTTGCGTTCGGTGCCAGAGATAAGCGCGAAGGTAAGTTTAGAACCGGCGCCGTTTAGGTGCGGGTGATGGTCGAGCAGGCTTTCATAGACCGAGCCCAACTCTTCGGTGTCCAGAGCGGCGTAGTTGACGCGGCGGGGTGCACCGTTCTCATCGTAGTAAATCAGGTGCCACATCGCAGACAAAAGGTCCCGGTTCGTGATCAGATATCCATCCAGAAGGTTCTCCTCGAACAGTTCGCCGTTCAGCGGCGCGACTCCGAGAATTCGGGATAGATGCTCGTCGCAAAACACCTGCCACAGCACGCGGAAACTGCGCCAGATGTCGTCGTAGTCGTTGTAGCCGTTTCGGTTGTCCACAAGAGAGCGGAGCCGGGATATGCCGTAGTGTTCGCGATACAGTGGATTCTGGCTGATGAGCCCACGGTCCTCGGAGACGAGGAGGAAAAGGAAACGATAGACGAGGCGCAGCAACTGCTGGTAAAACTCCTGTGCCTCTACTCGATGGGCATCAGTGCAACCGGGCATCACGCGGTGGCGCAGTTCTCTGTTTTCCTGATGGCAGAGAAATCCGTTTGCGAGGAGCGTGATACAGTTCTCCACGCCGTCGCGGAGGCGGTCACGGACTCGCCCGCCTTGCTCGACAGAGTGCTGGAAGTAGCGCTCAAGGAGGCATTCGTGGGCGTCGGCAGCGGTCCCGGGCAGGCGGGTGCGGTGGAGGAGGCGGTAGAGGGCAGCAAAGTCCTCGAAGAGTTGTTCTTCTACCATCGCCGCAAGATCGAACTCGATATACGCTTGGCGCCGAATGTAGGTGCTGCTGCGGAAGAGGCGGAGCATGGTTCCGTTTGTGACAATGCCCCACAGCGCCTCCGTGCGGTTGAGATACTCCTGGACGAGGGCGTGCGGCGAAAGGCGCGGACGTCCGGAGGGCGCCACCCGTCCCAACTCCTAGCGGTAGCCGACGATGTGTACAGGCAGGGCGTCCTCGGCTTCCCCTGCGCGATGGGAGATGGCAAAGGTGAGCCCGTCCGCTTCGTACGCTCTTGGATTGTACCGCAGTTCGTAGCCCAACACTCCGAGGAACGGGATGACCCAAGTATCACGGGTGACGCTTGTGCCAGCATCCGACTCCGGCAGACGCTCAAGACGGTTCCTGAACACACCCCACAGTTTCCGGACATCAGAAAAAGCGGCAGCGATCTCGTCTGTCAGGTTCCTGCGACCGTCCAGTCCGAAGTCGGCCGGACGCTGCCCGGGAAGTTCTCCAGCGATAATCTTGTCCAGAATGTCCGGACCCAACAGTCCGCCTTCGATACGGATTGATGGAAAAGTTCTCATTGTGGCACCATCGGCTGGAGGACAAGAATTCCAAGGAGATCCGGCGGGAATTGAGGCACGATTGCCAGTTCGCGCACACGAAGCGATACGGCGCGCCGTATCCGCCTGTGGCTTTCCTCGAGTTCTTTCGCCCGACCCTCGATTACCGCGGTGATCGCATCCTGCAGCGAGTTGCCAGTCCTCCTTTTTCCGTCAAGACTCTTCCAATCGCCGGTCTCATCCAAGACCTGACGCACGAGTTCCTTCTTCTCTTCGAGAGGGATGTTTGCGTCCGGCTGCGCTGTCGTAAGAAGGCGCAACGAGTCTGCTTCGTCAAGCAGGCGAAAACCCTCCTTCCCCTCCGCCTTGAACCCACTTTCCACGTAACCGGTCACCCTCACCTCTTCCATCAAGAGTGGCGACTTCTCCGCAATCTGCCAGAGATACCGCACGCGCAGGAGGAGGAGCGTCGTCAGCAATGTGACCTGTTTAGTCCGAATGACTCCGCAGCGGCTTGCCACAGCGTTTCCGCTCTTTGTGAGGGCTTCCTCCATAAGGTAGCGCGCGAGCGTGGCTACAAACCTGTGGTTCCTTCCGAGGTACTCTGCGCCCTGAGGGGTCGGCGAGTCGAAACTTACCAGCCACTCGCGCCTCCCTTCAGGTAAAACGAAGCGAACTGGGTCGGGAAGAGAACCGGTTGCCTCAGGAGAAAGGGGAATACGATAGACCCTCTCGTCGCGCCGATCCCGCCGTATACCCATCCCAAACCGTTGTGCCGCAGATAACACGAACTCCCGCACGGCGTCCGGGTCTCCCAACACCTGATCGGTTGCCTCGAGTTCCCGTCTCACCTCCTGCGGTTTAAGCGCGCGTTGCGCAAAGCGGGTGCGGTTGATCCGCTCCCGCTCGGCGTGCCTTTGCCAGCGCTGGTGAAAACTCACCACTTCCGGCGTCTCGAAGAGCGCCGGTTGCTCGTAACCGATGCCCCTTCCGCGTTTGAGGAAGAGCGCCTTCATCACCGCCTCTACAATGCTCTCGCTTTCCTGCGGCACTGGCACATATGTGCCGAGCGCCCGGTGGATCTCCTGCGCCTTGTTCAGGAGAACTTCGATCACAACGCCGTCGATCGGATTATCTCTGCCGTAGAACCTCACCGCTTTCACAACTTTTGCGGTCTGTCCGTACCGGTCTACACGCCCTTCGCGCTGCTCAAGTCGGTTTGGATTCCACGGCAGGTCATAATGAACCACCGCGTTGAACTTATCCTGAAGGTTAATCCCTTCGGAGAGGCAGTCGGTCGCCACCAGTACCCTCTGTTTCTCAGAATTGATCTCCTCGATCTTCACGCGCCTCTCATCATCACCCATTCGTCCTGTGACCACAACAACCTGCACACCCTCCATTCCGCACTGTCCTTGTAATTCCTGCCGCAGATACTCGCCCACATACTCTGCCGTCGTCACATATCGGCACCAGACAATCGGGTGGAAGCCGTCTTTCATCAGGCTGAGAACCACCTTCCCGCATTGGATCAGTTTTGTGTCATCGACACAGGTGCGGAGTTTCTCTGCCCGCGCAAGCAACTGCCGCAACGCGCGACAGTCAGCATCGCTGAGTGTTGCCCCAGCCGTCTCAAGGACGGATGTCGGCGTCTCGTCGTCGGTGCGGTCGTCCGCCGCCTCAAAGATGAGGGAGGTGTAATCTTGCTCTTCGTCGCTATCGCCTTGATCGCGGGCAAGCCGCAGGTTCAGTGCAGCCATCGCCGCGGCAGGACTTGACATCACGCACCGCAGTAGCGCAAGCGCACCCCAGTACCGCACCCTCCGCTTGCGCAGTTCCAATCCTTCTCCGGTTCTGACGATCTCCGAGCAAAACGCGTAAGTCCTGTCAAACAACTCCCTATAGGCATCCGAGAGTTGATAGGTTTCGTCGGCTGCGTCCCGTCTCGGGAACCACCTTTCACCCTCCCAGAGGGTCTCGATGTCCTTCCGCGTACGCTGGACAAAATGGCGAGACAGTTGTATCCGCTGCTGGTCGTCCAGTTTCGAGATACCCCACCCCCTGAACTCCTTGTTCAGGAGTCCCAGGAGCGAGCAAAACGCCTCGTCTATCCCGCTGTGGGGAGTAGCAGTCAATAGGATGAGGTGGCGCTGAGGATCTTCCGCCACTTGCCGCAGAAGTTGGTGTCGCTCCTGCTGGCTACGCTGCCGGTCAGACACCTCGGTTGCGCCGTGCACTTCGTCAACGATCACCATCTCCGGGCAGAACTGAAGAAACAGATGCTTGTTCCTCTCGGTCTTGACCCAGTCGATGCTGATCACCTGCACAGGAAATTGCGCGTAGACGCTCCTCCCCTGCGGCGTGCGCCGCTCCAAAGAACTGATGGTGCCTGATCGGATAACTACCGGCTCCAAGTTGAACTTCTGCGCAAGTTCTGCCTCCCACTGCTCGCAGAGGTAAGGCGGGCAGAGCACCGCGAGCCGCTGGATTACACCCCGATCCCATAGTTCCCGCGCGATGAGCAATGCCTCGATGGTCTTCCCCACTCCCACGTCGTCCGCGATGAAGATCCTGACAGGATCCAGCCGCAATGCCATCAGAAGTGGAACGAATTGGTAGGTCCGCGGTCTGATTGAAACCCGCCCAAGCGACCTCAAAGGAGCTGCCCCTTCGCGGAGGGAAAGCCGTGCCGCTTGCCAGAGGAGATGCGCACTAGCCACATCGCTCACATCTTCAGCAGCGGGGAGGGGGAAGGCGGACGGTTCCACGCGCTCATCTTGCAAACTTGAACCGATGAGAGTAGAAAGTTCTTTGTGAACCTTCACGACCTCATCGGTTGCCCCAGCAAGCGGACGGAGCCGATAGATATCAGTGTCGCTCGGCAAGAGAACCCAGTCGCGGTTTCGGCAGCGAACGATCGTGCCCGTGGTAGGAGAATTGAACCGAACGGTTCCATGGAGATCCAGTGTATCTCCCATCTGCCACCCCGCGCGTGGAGCAGGCAACTGCCTGCGGTGCAGGGAGATTGTAGCATGTTCGGGGAGTTGACCGCACTGCGCAGACGGCGCCGGCAGAAAAGCCCGCGCGGCACCGCCAGAGGGACTCTTCCGGGCTGAAACCTTCTGAAACTTTGCGCATCTGAATAGACGGAAAAACCGAAAGGAGGTGAGACGATGAGCAGACTGATCAGATGGGACCCGTTCCGGGAACTGGTTGATATGCGGGACTCCTTCGACCGGCTCCTTGGCAGGTTCAGAACCGACTACGCCTCTGAGCCGGCGGCGTGGATGCCTGCGGTGGATGTGGTGGAGGAGGGCAATGCCTTCATCCTCAAGGCTGACCTTCCCGGAATCGACAAGGACAACATCAAGATCTCCATTTCGGGCGACACGCTGACGATTTCGGGCAAGACGGCAGAGGAGAAGAAGGAAAAGAAGGGAAACTACCTCTATCAGGAGCGGATTTGCGGGTCGTTCCTCCGCTCGTTCACCCTGCCGGCTCTTGTGGACCGCAAGAAGGTGCAGGCGACCTACAAGGACGGCGTGCTGCAGGTGACCCTGCCGAAGGCAGAGGAAGCGAAGGAGAGGGAGATCAAGGTGGAAGTTGCGTGAGGAAGAGCATCGTCCTGCCGGTGGCGCGCGCCGGCAGGGGATGCTCTTTTGTGTGTGTGTTTCCCTGCCTGCCTCAGCAGTGGTATCATACATCCCGCCGATATTATCCCGTGCCCTGAATGGAAACTGACTGGACAACGCTCAGCATTGACGAGGTCGTGCGCCGGCTTTCCGTCGACCCTGCCGCCGGTCTTTCTCCTGACGAGGCGAGAAAGCGGCAGGAGACGGCGGGGCCCAACATCCTGCCGTCAAAGCCGCCGCGCGGCATCCTCCTGCGCCTCGCCGACCAGTTCCGCGAGACGCTCATCATCATCCTCCTCGTGGCAACCGCCGTGAGCATCCTTCTGCGTGAGGTGAAAGACGCGGTCGCCATCTTCGCCATCGTCTTCATCAACGCGGTGCTGGGCGCGGTGCAGGAGTTCAAGGCGGAGCGGACGCTTGCGGCGCTCAAGTCGTTTTCCGGCTCCATCATCAGCATCCTGCGGGCTGGCGTCTGGAAGCGGGTTGCGCCGGAGGAACTGGTGCCGGGAGACATCGTCACTCTCGGCGAGGGAGACAAGATACCCGCGGATGTCAGGTGGCTGGAGACGCAGAGGATGGCGGTGGACGAGGCGATTCTGACAGGCGAGTCGGAGCCGGTGAAGAAGGACGCCTCGTTCGTCGGTCAGCCGGGACTTTCTCCCGGAGACCAGAGGAACATGGGGTTCCGCGGCACCAACATCATCTCGGGCAAAGGCACGGCGGTTGTCGTGGAGACAGGCAGGCGCACGCATCTGGGCAGGATTGCGGAGATGATGGTGGAGATGGAGGAGGAGCCGACGCCTCTCCAGCGGGAACTTCTGCGCCTTGGCAGACAGATTTCGTACGCCATTTTAGGGATTGTGGCGGCGCTTTTAGTCATCGGGCTTTTCCAGCACAGGCCGTTCCTCCAGATGTTTATGGTCTCCGTCAGTCTGGCGGTTGCCGCCATCCCGGAGGGACTGCCTGCGGTCATCACCATTCTCCTTGCGGTGGGCGTCCAGAAGATGGCGGCGAGGAACGCGATTGTCAGGCGGCTTTCCGCGGTGGAGGCGCTCGGCGCAACCACCATCATCTGCACGGACAAGACAGGCACCCTGACAGAGAACCGGATGGAACTGGTGAAGGTCGGACTTGCCGACGGACTCCGGGAAGGCGACTTCTCGGTGGCGCGGTCCGAGATTGCACACATCCTGCGGGTCGCCGTCCTTGCCAGCGAGGTGCGCACCACCGACCGGGGCTACTTCGGGGACCCCCTTGATGTGGCCATCCGCCGGCTTGCCGACAAACTGGAGTTTCCGGCGGAGAGGTGGCTGAAAGAGGCGGTCAGGGCGGGAGAAATCCCGTTTGATTCGCATCGCAAGCGGGTCTCCTTCCTCTACCGCGAAGACGGCGGCTTTTTCCTCGCGGTGAAGGGAGCAGCAGAGGAGATTCTCGCGAAATCACGCAGGTACGCCCTCGCAGGAAAAGAGGGCGAGATGACCGACGCCAAGAGGCAGGAACTCCTCGGCATTCAGGTGGAACTTGCCAGAGAGGGGCTGCGGGTGCTCGGCGTGGCGCAGCGGCGGTTTGCCGAGGAACTCCCGCAGGAACAATGGGAGGACGACCTCACTTTCCTCGGCTTCATCGCGTTTCTTGACCCTTTGCGCGAAGGCGTGAAGGAGGCGGTTGACCTCTCCATACAGGCGGGGATGCGGCCGATGATGGTCACGGGCGACTATGTCTGGACCGCGAGGAAGATTGCGCGGGACCTCGGCATCCCCGCTGACGACGACGCGGTCTATCAGGGCACAGACCTTTCCCACAGGGATGCGTTTGCGTCGCTGGAATGGGACCGCGCCGCAGTGTTCTCCCGCGTCACGCCGGAACACAAGATGGAGATTGTCCGCAACCTCAAGCGGAAGGGCGAGATTGTCGCGATGACCGGAGACGGGGTCAACGACGCGCCTGCGCTGAAGATGGCGGATATCGGGATCAGCATGGGGCTGCGCGGCACAGAGGTGGCGCGCGAGGCGTCCGACCTCGTGCTTCTTGATGACTCTTTCTCCACCATCGTCGCCGCCATTGAGGAAGGCAGACGGGTGTTTGACAACATCCGGAAGGCGACCTACTACCTTCTCTCGTGTAACCTGAGCGAGGTGCTCACGGTGGCGGTTCCCATTCTCCTGCGGATGCCGCTCCCCCTGACCGCCCTGCAACTTCTCTGGATCAACCTCATCACCGACGGATTCCCTGCGCTCGCCCTCGGGATGGAGCCGCCCTCGGAAGGTCTGATGAGCCGCAAACCGCGCGCCGCGGGAGAAGGCATCCTCACCGGACGCCTGTGGCGCTCAATGGTGCTTGACGGACTGTTGATGGGCATCGCCGCTTTGAGCGTCTTCATATGGGCGCTGCACCACCCGTCAGGCGCCTACGCGGAAGACGAGGCGAGGACTATGGCGTTCGCAGTGCTGGTGCTCTCCCAGTTGGTGCAGGCGTTCGTCATCTCTCTGCGCTCTCGGTCATCGTGGCGGCAGGCGCTGGCAAACCGCACGCTCGTTGCTGCGCTGGCGCTCTCCGCGTTGCTTCAGTTCAGCATTCTTCTGACCCCTGCCGGACGGGACTTCTTCTCCCTTGCGAGGTTGAGCGCGGCGGAACTGGACTCCATCATCCTCGCAGGACTCATCCCCGCGTACCGGTTCATCGTTGAGCAAGGAGTGAGAAAAGCAACAATCCGGCGCCGCGCGGCGCGGCAGTAGCCCCCGACGAAAGGAGCGCCATGGCACGCATCACGCCTGCCAGAAAAGCGTATCTCGAGCAGGTCCAGAGGACGCGTCAGCGCCGGATGAGATGGTGGCGCGAGGCGAGGTTCGGGATGTTCATCCACTGGGGGCTGTACTCGCTCCTCGGCAGGCATGAGTGGGCAATGAACTGGGAGCAGATACCCCGTGCGGAGTACGAGCGGCTTGCCTCGCTCTGGAAGCCGAAGCGGCACGCGGCGAGGCAGTGGGCGCGCCTTGCGAGGAAGGCGGGGATGAGGTATATGGTGATGACCACCAAACACCACGAGGGGTTTCTTCTGTGGGACTCCAGGATGACCGACTACAACGCGGCGCAAAGAGGTCCCGGACGCGACCTCGTGGCAGAGTTCGTCGAGGCAGCCCGGGCAGAGGGACTGCGGGTCGGGTTCTACTACTCCCTCATGGACTGGCACCACCCCGACGGCAGCAGGTGCCTGCGCGATACAGCGGCGAGGAAACGTTTTCTCGAGTTCACGCAGGGGTGCGTGAGAGAACTGTGCTCCAACTACGGGAAGATTGACATCTTCTGGTACGATGTGGCGTGGCCGCTGCCGACCGCAGAGGCGTGGGACAGTTGGACGATGAACAACATGGTGAGGCAACTCCAGCCGGAGATTCTCATCAACAACCGGTCAAAACTGCCAGAGGATTTCGGCACGCCTGAAGAGCACATCACGCCCGAGACCGCAGGAAGGCCGTGGGAAGCGTGTATGACCTTCAACGGCTCGTGGGGCTGGCAGGACGCGCCGGCGGAGGACTGGCGGTCAGCGAGGGAGATTATCGGGATGCTGAGAAGTTGCTGCGCGGGCGGGGGGAACCTTCTTCTGAACATCGGCCCGAAACCGGACGGGTCGGTGCCGGAGATTGCGGTAAAACGCCTGCTGACCGTGGGCAGATGGCTCGAGAGGTACGGCGGGATTGTCTACGGAAAAGTTGACCGACTGGACGCGCGTCTCCTGTGGCGTCCGGGAGAAGCGGGCAGAAAACGGTTGCCGCACCAGACGCCACGCGTGTACCGGACAGGCACTGGGTACTGGACCCGACGGGGCACCACGCTCTACTTCTGGTGCTTCCGCTGGACAGGGAGCGAACTTGCCATCGGCGGGTTGACGCAGCCGGTGCGGACGGTGCGGCTCTACCCCGACGGAAAGGCACTTCCATTCCGGCAGGAAGGACGCCACCTCCTCATCAGCGGGCTGCCGGAACGATGCCCTGACCGGATCGCCGGAGTTGTGCCGATTGAACTGACCTTCAAGACGATGCCGGAACAGTGCCTCAGCGCAGGGTACGACATCGTCTGAACGGAGGAGAACGATGGAGATGAGGCTGACGCTCCTTGCGGGTCTTGTCGTGTGCGCCGCGGCGTGCGCGCAGGAGGAACTTGTCCTCCACCACGCCGATTTTGCCTGCCGCATCGGGCAGAAGGTCTTTGTCGAGGTAGGGCAGGAGCATACCGGCAGGACGCTCACCGCAACCCTCGCCGGACCCGGAGGGTTCTCACGGCAGGTGTGCCGGAAGGAAGGGAACATCTCCGCCGAAGAGGTCTTCACCCTCGTCCAGAGAGACCTGAAGGCAGGCGACTACACGCTGACGGTGCGGCTGACCGACGGAACCCGCGTCCTGAAAGAGGCGGTACGGAAGTGGACGAAGCCGACCGACGGCATCCCCGAGGTAGGGATTGACGAGCACAACGCCATCTGTCTCAAAGGGAAGCCGTTTTTTCCCGTCTCAGCGTGGGGGCTTTCGGCGAGCGACATACCTGTCTGGGCTGAGCGGCGCTACTGTAACACCCTCACCCATGTGGCGTTCGGCGCAGAGAAGTGTGACATCGCCCATATGACCGCGTACCTCGACGCGGCGCACAGAGGCGGCCTGAAGTTCATCGGACCTCTCCGGGGCAACTACTGGCCACACGACGGATGGCGGAAGAATGTGAAGAAAGAGGAGCTCGGCTCGTACGACCCTTCAAGGGACGACCCCGCCGCAGAAGACCCTGTCTGGGGAAAGGAAGGGCCGAACGACGAGTACTACCGGTTCAGGCGGATGGACCTCGCAAAGATGGCAGGGTTCATCGAGGCGGCGAAGAACCACCCTGCCCTCCTGATGTGGTCGTGGTGGGACGAACCTGACCTCGGCGGACGCAACACCTATATCACCGCCAGAGAGGTCAGGAGATGGACAGACCTCTGCCACGAGAAGGACGGCATCCACCCGCACATCATCAACCTGTCCGGCTACCTCTTCACCAGCGCCGCATCGCGGGAAGGACCGCGGCAACTCGGCAAGAGTTACTGCTACCTCTTCGACGATAGGAAGTGGCCGCCGATGGGCGCCGCAACGCCGTTTGAGAGGAAAACGCTCGTTGCGGACGTCCTCTCGTTTGACTACTATCCGTACGAATACCGGCTGAAGCAGGGCTACGAGTTTATCACGCTGGAGGACTACGCCGCGGCGGTGGACAACCTCAGGGAGTGGAACAAAAACCTTGTGCCGACCTTTGCCGCCATAGAGACCTGCGACATCCGCGCAAATCCGACGGACAGGCCTCCCACGCCTGCCATCACTCCCCGGCAGTTGCGCAATCTGTGCTGGATCTCTCTCGTGCACGGCGTCAAGGGCGTGATCTGGTTCCACTACTTCGAGCCGACGCCTCCCGAGAACTACGTGGAGATGCGCAGGTTCGTGGAGGATACGACGACGCTTGCCGACGCGATTCTTGGCGCCGAGTTTCCCGGCAGGGTCACGGTCTTGTGTCCATCGGAGAAGTTCCGCGTGGACACCCTTGCGAGAGAGCACGACGGCGCGGTCTATCTCTTTGCCGTCTATGTGCGAAAAGGCAGGGACTTTGCGGACAATCTTTCCGATCCGCCACAGACCGTGACCTTCACGGTGACAGGCCTACCCGCGGACGCGCGGGTGGAGGTGTACGGCGAGGGACGAACGCTCCAGGCGAAACACGGCGTCTTTTCGGACGCCTTTTCGCCGATGGATGTGCACATCTACCGCGTGAGAAGATGACGGGGCGGACCGCTCACGAGTAGAACCACTCGTCCACCAGCCCCTCGCTAATCTCCTCAATGAAGATCGACTTTCGGGACGGGAGCGTCCGGAAGGCGTCCCGCATATAGTAGGTCAGGTTCAGGTCTTCCTTTGCACGGGTGACCGCCACATAGAAGATTCTCCGCTCCTCCTCCAGCGCGCGGATATCCGCCGTGGCGGACTGGTGCGGGAAGTGGTTCGCACACAGGCCTATCACGAACACAATCCGCCATTCAAGCCCCTTTGCCTGATGGATGGTGGACAGGACCACCGGCAGACCGGCGGCATGCCGCTCCCCGCGGAAACTCTCCTGCAAACTCGCCTCGGCAAGGAACCCCTGGATAGAGTCGTGGCCTGAGGCAATCTCCTTGAGTCCCTCCACATCTTCAATCCGCTCCCGGTCGTCTCTGAAGTGCTTCTCGAGGTACTTCCGGTAGAAGTTGTTGAGCACGCGGTCAACCGCCTCCGCAGGATCGGGATTGTCCCGGATGCTCGCAAGGATGGCGAACACCGTGCGGACCGTCTCCTCTCCTCTGGCCGGCAGTTTGAGTTCCTGCACGGCCGCCGCGAACTCTTCCAGCGTGGCGCTTTTTGCCAGCACCTCCATCAGCCGTTCGAGCGATTTCTTCCCTATCCCGTCGCACAGAGAGAAGATGCGCCGCCACGAGATCTCCTCGCGGAGGTTCTCCGCCACGCGCAGGAAGGCAATCACATCCTTGATGTGCGCCTGCTCGAAGAACCGCAGCCCGCCGCGCACCACGTACGGGATGCGCAGTTTGGTCAGCTCTATCTCAAGTTCAGCCGCCTGATACCGCGACCGGAACAGCACCCCGATGTCCGAGGGAGGCACCTCGGCGCTGATCAACTGGAAGAGGCGCTGCGCGACATAGAGCGCCTCGCTTCGGGCGTCCGAGCAGCGCACGAGTACCGGCTTCACGCCGGTCGTCCGCAGGGTCACCAACTTCTTCGGGAACTGGATGCGGTTGCGGCTGATGATGTCGTTTGCAAGGGCGAGGATTTCCGGGGTGCTGCGGTAGTTCATCGTCAGAGTGAATGTCTTTGCGTCCTGATGCACTCTGGTGAACTCAAGGATGTTGTTGATGGTCGCTCCGCGGAAGGAGAAGATCGACTGGGCGTCATCCCCGACCACAAGAATGTTGCGGTGCACCCGCGCCAGCTGGTAGAGGATGAGCGACTGAAGGCGATTGGTGTCATGGTACTCGTCCACCATCACATACCTGAACCCTTCGGAAATCCGTCTGCCGATATCTTCCCTCGTCATCAGGCGGTGCCACTGGAGAAGGAGGTCGTCGTAGTCAAGCGCGTTCAGGCGCTTCTTCCGCTTCTGATACTCTGTCGCAACCGCCTCCAGCAGGTGCGCGCAGGAAGCGTACCTTGGCATTGAGGAGGCGATGACATCCCTCAACGGGGTCACCGTATTGACGGAGAAACTGAGAATCTCCCGTATCTTCCTCGCGTGGGGAAACTCTTCCGGCGATCCAAACCCGTCAACGACATCCTTCAGGAGACGCACGCTGTCTTCCTCGTCAAGGATGGTGAAGTTCTGGGGGATGTCCAGATGCCTGCCGTACCGACGCAGGATGATATTGCCGATGTGATGGAATGTCCCCGCCCAGAGGTGTCTGGGACAACTCCCCATCATTCTCTCAACCCTGCTGACCATCTCGCGCGCCGCCCGGTTGGTGAACGCGAGCAGCACGATGGACGAAGCGGGCACCCCCCTGTCCAGCAGGTAGCAGAGACGGTGGACGAGCACCCGGGTCTTCCCCGACCCCGCGCCGGCAAGCACCAGACACGGACCGTCGGCAGACGAGACGACCTGCCGCTGCTGCTCGTTCAGGCCGGAGAGGTAGTCCACGGCGGGCGAAAGCGGCGCAGTCATCGCACGCACCCCACGGTGAGGTAGAGCACTGCCATCCGCACTGCAATGCCGTTGGTCACCTGCTCAAGGATGAGGGAGCGGTCCTGCTCAGCCGCGTCAGAGGTGAGCTCCACCCCGCGGTTGACCGGTCCGGGATGCATAAGGAAAAAGCGGCCGCGATGATGAGATAGGTCGGCGGGCTCAATCCCGTACCACGCGCGGTACTCCTTCAGGGACGGCAGGTAGTTTTCCTTCTGCCGCTCTCGCTGGAGACGCAGAAGATAGACGACGTCCGCGCCGCGCACCGCATCGGCAAGCCGGTAGGTCACCTGTACGCCCATCTCTTCCACCCGAAGCGGCACCAGCGTCGGTGGAGCGCAGACCGTCACTGCGGCGCCCATCTTCGTGAATCCCCAGATGTTCGAGCGGGCGACGCGGCTGTGCCTGATGTCTCCGATAATGGAGATGCGGACTCCGTCAATCCCCCCGAACTTCTCCCGCACCGTGAACAGATCAAGGAGCGCCTGCGTCGGATGTTCGTGGCACCCGTCCCCCGCGTTGATCACGGCAGGAGAGACCGCCTTGCTGATAAGGGCGGGCGCGCCGGACAAACTGTGGCGGACGATGAAACAGTCAACTTTCATCGCCTCGATGTTTTTCGCCGTGTCCACAATCGTCTCGCCCTTGGATACGGACGATGTGGCAACCTCGAAGGACAACACATCGGCGGAAAGCCGCTTTGCGGCAAGTTCAAACGAGGTGCGGGTGCGGGTGCTCGGCTCGAAGAAAAGGTTGACCACCGTCTTGCCCCGGAGCGCCGGCACCTTTTTCACCGATCGGCTGCTCACCTCCTTGAAGGAGCGCGCCGTGTCGAGAACCAGTTGAATCTCCTCGCGGCACAACTCCTCAAGGCCGATGAGGTCCTTCCTCGTCCAGCCCGGACGGGCGCGTCCGCCTGCCTTACGTGTCGACAAGTATCACCTCGTCCTTTCCGTCAATCTCGGTAAGCCGCACCTCCACCATCCGGGTGCGGCCGACGGGTATCCTCTTGCCGACAAAGTCCGGGGCAATAGGCAACTCCCGCCTGCCGCGGTCGATGAGCACCAGCAGGCAGACACGACCGGGCCTGCCGAAGTCAATGATCTGGTCGAGGGCTGCCCGCACGGTTCTCCCGGTTGACAGCACATCGTCAACAAGAAGAATCTCCTTGCCGTCCACCGGGAAAAGGATCTCCGTCCCGCCGATTACCGGGTGGGCGCCAAGGGTGCTGAAGTCGTCCCGGTACAGGGAGATGTCCAGCGAGCCCAGAGGAACGCTGGCGCCTGTGTGTCTGGCCAGCATCTCTTGCAGGCGCCGGGCAAGAACCTCTCCCCTGCGCCTGATGCCGACGATTGCCAGTTTTTTCAGCCGCATGCCGGCGACAACCTGTTCCGCAAGGTCTTCAAGGAGTGCACCCATCTGTGCCGCGCTGAGAATCCTCTTTGCCATGGCGGTATGATAGCACACCCCTGCAGGCAGAAGGAAGATGGTTCCGCTCCTGCGCAGTCACTTGACGCCGCGGCGGCATCGGGGTAGAGTGATCCGTGCCGGAGACCGGCGGCAGGAGGTCCGGCTGTCTTCGGGATGCCTGAGCGAACCGCCACACAGTGCCGCAAGGAGGCCAGATGAGAACACTGACAGCCATCCTCATCCTTTCCGCGTGCGCCTGCGCGTCAGCAGCCGTCCCTCCGGCCACCTGGAACGAGGTTGGCGCAAGCGTTACGGCGGTGATTCAGGCGACGCGCCTCGGAGATGAGGCGCTCATTGACATTTTATCTGCCGCCCTTGAAGTCGAAAAGAAGGCGACCGTCCCCCACAGGGCGGATGGGATTGCGGCGAATATCCGGAAAGGCGCACAGCTTTCCGCGGCTGACTTCTCCACCCTGCGCAGGAAACACTCCTTCTTCGATCTTGCCATCGGGTGCGCGATGAGCCGCGTCAGAAAGATGCCGATGGTTGCAGTTCTTCAGGAGCGAGAACTCGGTGTCTGGCAGGAAATCCTTCCGCGCTTTCTGAAAGAGCATCCGTCAGCCGCGCCTTCTCTGGTTGCGGAGATAGAAAAACTCCTGAAATAGGGCTGCGGCGCTTCACACGCCCCGCAGGAGACGGGAGGCAAGCGCGCCGGGAAGCCCTGCCCGTCTAATCTTTGCCGCGGCAGATTCGGCATCATACGGCACCCTGCGGATGGTGAAGGTTCTCGCCGATGTGTCAAGAAGCACGGCGCACGCCTCAGGCCATCCATCCCGCGGCTGTCCCACGCTTCCGGCATTGAGAAGGTAGCGGTACCCGGATTCCAGCCGCACCGTCATACTGCCATTGAAGTCCGCGGGAACAATCTCCACCTTCCCCGCATCTTTCTGCTGGCGGTATCCCTGAGGAAAGTGCGTGTGCCCGTGCAACCCTGCGGACTGCGCGAAGAGGGGAAACGCCCGCGCCGCCGCCTTGCGGTCACGCAGGTACGCGTAGAGAGGGTCCCAGGGAGTGCCGTGAAACAGGAAGATGCCTTCCACCTCGGCTGTCTCAGGCCACTGGTCCAACAAGGCGCGCCATCTTCCATCAAGCACCTTCTGCGTCCATGCAAGAGAGGCGCGGGCATCCTCTGAGAACAGCGAGAGTTCGCCGGTGAGTACGCCTGCCTCGTGATTGCCTCTGACGCACACCGCGTCCAGCGAGGAGATCAGTTCCAGACACTCGTTCGGCTCCGCTCCGTAGCCGATGACATCGCCGAGGACAAGGTACCGCTGCGCCTCGGGCGAAAGAACGGAGAGGACTGAGGCGAGGGCTTCTGCGTTTGCGTGGATGTCCGCCAGAATCCCGTACTTCATTTACGCGGCATCTCCCGGATTGCTCTGGAGCTGTCTGTACACCTCATTGAAGTCGTGGACGAGGTGCTGCATCGTGTGGTACCTGCCCATCGGGTCTTCTCTGGTCGCTTTCTCGCACACCTCGCCCAGCAGCGAGTGGGCCGAACCGTTCAGCCGGGGCAGAAGAAGTTCGGCAATGATGACGCCGAACGAGTAGATGTCAGCCCGTTCGTCGCTGTAACCGTCTCTGAGTTCCGGCGCCATATACTTCTCCGTGCCGCCCAGTTTCGAAGGTCTCTGCCACCAGCGCCTATCAAGGTATTCGGCGTATCCGAAATCGATCAGTTTCACCTGGCGCAGGTCCTCGGACACAAGGATGTTCTCTGGCTTCACGTCCCTGTGGACAATTCTCATCGCATGGATGTAGACAAGCCCCTTGGCGGTCTCCCAGAGCACATCGGCGATGCGTTCCGTGGAAACCTGCTGTTCCTGCAGAATCTGCCGGAGGCTGCCCCCCTGCACGTACTCCATAAAGATGCACAGCAGGCTCCCTCTTCGCTCGGTGCCGAACACCCGCACCACGTTCGGATGCCTCAGCCGCAGGAGAATCTCCGCTTCTCTCAGGAACTGCTGGCGGTGTTCCACTGCTTCCCTGTACGGATGGAGCACCTTGATTGCCACGACGTCCCCGTACCTGCCGTCGGAAAAACGCGCCTGGCCGCGGTAGACGTTGGACGTGGCTCCCTGCCAGATCCGCTCGAAGATCTGGTACTCGCCTATCGTCTGCCCTATCAGTTTGAGCTTGTGTTCTTCGCGTACTCTGGTCACAGATTCTTCTCCGCCCTCGTCGGTGAAATCGCACACAACCGTCATATTATACCACATTCTCGCCGATATTGCGTCAGAAAAGCGCTGAACTTCGCGCCCATACGCCGTCTGTGGTATCTTATCTGCGATATGCGCGGCATCAGGTGCGTCATCTTTGACGTCGACGGGACGCTTCTGCTCTCGCAGATCGATTTCAGCCGCATGCGGCGCCGCATCCTTTGCCTTGCCAGCCGGATGCGTCTTTTCGTCCCCTCAGGCCGCCTGCCCGCGCTGGAACTGGTGGGAGAGGTCTGCCGGCTCGCTCCAGCGCCCGCCGCGCGGCGGTTCGCGTCTGCCGCGATGGCGATTATCCGCGACGAGGAAACTCGGGCGGCACGCGCTGCCAGGCCTGCGCCCGGCGCCGCCGCTCTCCTTCGCGAGTTGCGCGGTCGGGGCATCGCCGTGGCGGTCATCACGCGCAATTCGCGCACAACGGTGCTTCCCCTGCTGAAGAAATACCGTCTTCCCTGCGACATTCTCCTCGCGCGCGAGGATGTCGCGAGGGTCAAACCCCACCCCGGGCACGGACGCGCGGCGCTCAGGCGTCTCGGCGTGCCCGCAGGGCAGGCCCTGTGCGTGGGGGACCATCCGATGGATATCCGCATGGCACGCAGGATGGGCTGCGTCAGCGCAGCCGTATGCACCGGCGGACAACCGCGGGACGCGTTCGTTGCCGAAGAGCCGGACTTCATCTACGAGAACCTGGAAGGAGTGGCCCGCCTCTTCGGCATCGTGCCGCTTGCAGAGGGGAAACTTCCGGCGCAGGAACTTGACTTCCTCCTGCGGCGCACGGGGTGCGCGGACCAAAGCGTGTCTGTCGGGCCTGCCGCCGGAGTTGACTGCGCGGTCGTCAGAAGTTCTGGCAGAGTGCTTCTGGCGAAGTCAGACCCTATCACGCTGGCGCCGGAGGAGATCGGCGCGTACCTCCTTGCCGTCAACGCCAACGACATCTCGGCGGCTGGAGGAAGGCCGAAGTGGCTCCTGACAACCCTTCTGTTTCCGAAAGGATGCACCTTCCCGCAGGTGGAAGATGTCTTTGCCCGCATCGGTAGAGAGTGCCGCCGCCACGGCGTCTCGTGGATTGGAGGACACACGGAGATCACCCCGGCGGTCAGGCAGCCGGTTGCGTGCGGTTGTCTCTGGGGAGAACCCATTGCCCGCGCCAGGATGAAACGGCCGCGTCCCGGGGATGCCGTGCTCCTGGCGGGATACCTCGGCGTGGAAGCCGCTTCGATTCTTGCCAGACGCCGCGCCCCTTCGCTTGTCAGCGCGTTCGGCAATGCCTTCCTTGACAGGGCCGCAGCAGCGCTTGTCCGTCCAGGGATTTCTATCAGCGCGCTCGCGAGGGACCTGTGGCGCAACTTCGATATCCGTCTGATGCACGACCCGACCGAAGGGGGCATCTCTGCGGCCGTGTATGAGGTGTGCAGGAGATACAGGGTGGGCTGTGTCATTCGGGCTGACCGGCTCAGGTTCTACCCGCCCGCGCTGCGCCTCGCGCGGCATCTTCGCATATCGCCGCTCGGGATGATCTCCTCGGGATGCCTGCTTGTCATCCTGGACCCGCACGAGGCCGCCCGCGCCTGCGCATATCTGAGGCGGCGCAAAACGGTCTGCGAGATTGCCGGCAGGATTGTGCCTGAGAGCAACGGCATCGCCATTGCCACGGAGAAAGGGCTTCTGCCCCTGCCCGAGTTTCCCGCGGACGAACTTGCGGGACTGAGGTTTGCCTCGGAAAGAGGGAAAAGACGCAAAGCGGACTTGCCAGCGCGACGCCCGTCGGAGACGTCTTCGAGGGCTGGACATCCGGTGCGCCGAAAGGTACAATAGTTCGCGGAGAACGCCGCCGGACCGTACGACGACGACGCGTGTATGGGCTGCAGAACAACCGTCATCTGACCTGCCATGGTCGCCAACCTTCCGCCGCAGTTCCACGAGAAGGAAGCGGAACTGAAGAAGGCAAAAACCCCCGAGGAGAAGATTGCCATCCTTGAGCAGCTCCTCACCATTATGCCGAAGCACAAGTCCTCCGAGAAACTTCAGGCGGAAATCAAGACGAAGATATCGAGGCTGCGCAGGGAGATGGAGAAACAGCCGGCCACCGCGCGGCGGCAGACCGCTCCCTCAGTCCCCAGAGAAGGCGCGGCGCAGGTCGTCATCTGCGGACCGCCGAACGCCGGCAAGTCGGCGCTTCTTGCCGCCCTCACACGGGCTGAGCCGGAGATTGCCGACTACCCGTTCACCACGAAACTGCCGATGCCGGGTATGCTTGTCGTCAGAGGGGTGGCGATTCAGCTGGTTGACACGCCCGCGCTGTCGTCGGAGTTCTCGGAAAACTGGCTCGGGGACATACTCCGCAAGGGCGACCTCCTTGTCTTCGTGTTCGACCTGTCCTCGGACCTTCTCCTTGAGCAGATGGAAGACAGCATGTCGGTGCTCGAACAGTTCCTCATCAAGGAGCCGGGGCGGTTCGCCTTCGCGAAGAAACTGCTGTGGGTGGGGAACAAGGCTGACCTTCCGTCCGCGCGCGAGGTCAGGCAGGTGTTTCTCGACCTCTACGGAGAGCAGATCCCCGACTTCCTTGAGGTATCTGCCGCCACCCGCGCGGGTCTTGACGAACTCGCCGCAGAGATTCACCGCCTCCTTGACATCATACGGGTCTTCACCAAGAGCCCGGGAAAGCCGCCCGATATGGACAGCCCGTATGCCGTGCCGCGCGCAACGACAGTTCTGCAGCTCGCGCAGCGGGTCCACAAGGACCTTGCCGCGCGGTTCAGATATGCGCGCCTGTGGCGCGCGCAGACGGTCTTCATCGCCGGCAGGGATGCCTCGCTGGAAGATGGCGACATCGTGGAGATTCACACCGCTGAGCGGACATAGACAGGAAGGAGGATGAAATGGAAGTGTACGAAGCAATCGTGAAGCGCAGGACGATACGGAGATTCCGGCAGAAGCCGATACCGGAGGATGTCCTTGTGAAAATCGTCAATGCCGGACGGCTGGCGCCGAGCGGCGCGAATCTCCAGCCGTGCGAGTTCATCATCGTTGACGACCCGGACACGGTGGCGCAGGTCTTCCAGACCGTCGCGTGGGCCGGCTATATCGCGCCGGCAGGCACTCCGCCTGAAGGCAAACGGCCTGTCGCCTACATCGTCTCCCTGCAGAACACCGAGGTCAAACCTGTGACCCCGACCGCAGACCTTGCCGCCGCAATCGAGAATATGATCCTCGCCGCAATGGGAGAAGGCATCGGCAGTTGCTGGATCGGTTCCGTCAACCGCAAGAAACTTGCGGAGATGCTTGAGATCCCCGACTCCCACTACATTGATTCAGTCCTTGCGCTCGGCTATCCGGACGAGTCGCCGGTGGTTGAGGAGGAGAACGGTTCCATCAAGTACTGGAAGGACCCGCAGGGAGTGCTCCACGTCCCGAAAAGACCCTTGAGAAAGATTGTTCACCGCAACCGGTTCGGCATACGGACATCCTGCGCTGCTTGACAGAGTGACTGGCGGTGGTACAATAACCTGGCAACGAAAAGGAGCGGCATGGCAGAGAAGGAGAAGAAAGGCAGCCCCGCGTCAGTCGTGTTCCTCATCATCCTCATTCTGGCGGCACTGGCGGTCGTGCTGAAGGCGTCTCTTCCCACAAAGCCATCTCCTCAACAGACCGAGCCGCCGCCTGAGACCACGGCGCCAGAGACGAGGTAGCATCTCTTGACAGAAAGCAACGCGCGGGGTATCATATCTGTGCTTCAACAGATCTTTGACAAATAGAAGGTGTCTGGGCAAGTTCAATCCGAGGGTTTGATCCTAGCTCAGGGTTAACGCTGGCAGCGTGCCTAACACATGCAAGTCGAGCGACGAACCCGCCAAGGTTGGAGCAATCTGGCTGCGGCGGGGGAAAGCGGCGAACGGGTGAGTAACACTTGAGTAACCTACCCTCTGGACCGGGATAACCCGCCGAAAGGCGGGCTAATACCGGGTACGTTCTCTTCGCGGTAACGCGGAGAGAGGAGAGGTCTGCCGTAAGGCGGACCGCCGGAGGATGGGCTTGAGTCCTATCAGCTTGTTGGCGGGGTAACGGCCCACCAAGGCGATGACGGGTAGCTGGTCTGAGAGGACGGCCAGCCACAAGGGAATTGCGACACGGTCCCTACTCCTACGGGAGGCAGCAGTGAGGAATCTTGGACAATGCCCGAAAGGGTGATCCAGCGACGCTGCGTGGGTGATGAAGGCCTTCGGGTCTTAAAACCCTGTCGAGCGGGAAGAACTCCGTGCAAACGGATGACGGTACCGCTGGAGGAAGCCCCGGCTAATCCCGTGCCAGCAGCCGCGGTAAGACGGGAGGGGCAAGCGTTACCCGGATTCACTGGGTGTAAAGGGTCTGTAGGCGGCCTGACATGTCTGTTCTGAAATACTCTGGCTCAACCAGAGAACCTGGGCAGAAACTGTCGGGCTCGAGTCGGGAGGAGGAAAACGGAACTGCCGGTGTAGCGGTGAAATGCGTAGATATCGGCAGGAACACCAGTGGCGAAGGCGGTTTTCTATTCCACGACTGACGCTGAGGGACGAAAGCGTGGGGAGCGATCGGGATTAGATACCCCGGTAGTCCACGCCGTAAACGATGGGTGTTGGGTGTCGGCTCAGAAATGAGTCGGTGCCGAAGCCAACGCGTTAAACACCCCACCTGGGGACTACGGCCGCAAGGCTGAAACCCAAAGGAATTGACGGGGGCCCGCACAACCGGTGGAGTATGTGGTTTAATTCGATGATACGCGAAGAACCTTACCTGGGCTTGACATGCTGGTAGTAGAAGCCCGAAAGGGTGACGATCCACCTTCGGGTGGAAGCCAGCACAGGTGCTGCATGGCTGTCGTCAGCTCGTGCCGTGAGGTGTTGGGTTAAGTCCCGGAACGAGCGCAACCCTTGTCCGTAGTTACTCGCTCTCAAGAGCAGCACTCTACGGAGACTGCCGTGGTTAACACGGAGGAAGGTGGGGATGACGTCAAGTCAGCACGGCCCTTATGCCCAGGGCTACACACGTACTACAATGGCCGGTACAAAGGGATGCCAAACCGCGAGGTGGAGCTAATCCCAAAAAGCCGGCCTCAGTTCGGATTGCAGGCTGCAACCTGCCTGCATGAAGCTGGAATCGGTAGTAATCGCGGATCAGCCAGGCCGCGGTGAATACGTTCTCGGGCCTTGTACACACCGCCCGTCACGCCAACTGAGTCAAGGATACCTGAAGCCGCTTTTTTCAACCCGTTTCGGCGGGAGAAGAGCGTCCAAGGTATGCTTGGCAAGGAGGGCGAAGTCGTAACAAGGCAGCCGTACCGGAAGGTGCGGCTGGATCACCTCCTTTCTAAGGAGCACATGGATACTTGAACCGGACACCTTCTATTTGTCATCTCGCGCGGCGGACGATGTCCGCCGCTTGTTGTTGCCGCGCGTCCCTCCGGTCTTGCGCAAAACGCCTCCTGCCGGGTACTATTATGCCTGTTCGCACCGACTCACACCCCGTCCGTCGCGCGGGAACGCGCGAACAGGCCGGAGGAGAGCACACACGCGGAGGCGCGACAGGGGTATGGCTGAAAAACGGGACTACTACGATATCCTCGGCGTGAGCCGGGACGCTTCCATTGACGAGATGAAAAAGGCGTACCGGGAACTCGCGTTGAAGTACCATCCTGACCGGAATCCAGGCAACAAGGAAGCAGAAGAACGGTTCAAGGAACTCACCGAGGCGTACGAGGTGCTGAGCGATCCGGAAAAGCGGGCAATCTACGACAGGCACGGCCACGCCGGGTTCGGCCCGCAGGGATTTGACTGGCAGCAGGACTTCTCCCGCGTCAGGATGGACTTCTCGGACATCTTCGGGGATGTGTTCAGCAGTTTCTTCTCCGACCTTTTCGGCGCGAGCGCTCAGGCAACCAGGTCCGGCAGAACGCGTGGATCTGACCTTGAATACCGCATCTCCATCCCTCTGCGAGACGCCGCGGCGGGGACAGAACGCACCGTGAATGTGTCCCGGTACGACCCGTGCGAGGTGTGTGGCGGCACGGGCAGCAAGTCGAAGTCGGGACGCACCGCCTGTCCTGTCTGCCACGGACAGGGACAGGTTGTCACCAGGCAGGGGTTCTTCACCTTCGCTCAGACATGTCCCAGATGCCGGGGGGAAGGAAGTTCCATCTCAGACCCGTGCCAGAACTGCCGCGGCACTGGCAGGACGCGGGCGATGCACCGGATTCAGGTGAAGATTCCCGCGGGCATTGAAAGCGGCACAAGTTTGCGGTTCAAGAATCAGGGAGACGCCGGACCAAATGCCGGGCCAAGGGGAGACCTGTTCGTCACCGTCTTTGTCGAGAAGGATGCGTGTTTCGAGCGCCGCGCCGACGATGTCATCTGCACCGTTCCCATCACCTATGTTCAGGCAATTTTAGGAGACACGGTGCAGGTGCCGACCCTGACCGGCAAGGCGGAGGTGAAGGTGCCTCCGGGAACACAACACGGCGCGCTGTTCCGCCTGAGGGGACTCGGGTTCCCGCGCGCGTACGGCAGCGGGAAGGGAGACCAGATTGTCCGCATCAAGGTGGTGCTGCCCCAGCGGCTCTCGCGCGAGGAGCGCCGCCTCGTGGAAGAGTTGAAGAAACTGCAGGACCCCGCAAGTTACCCGGAAATCCGGGCGTTCAGGAGCGGACGGTCATAGGGGATTGCGGGGCGCGCCTTCCTGCGGCGCCGCCAGCCGCTGCTGGACAAGCCCTGCCACCGTGAAGAGTTCCTCGTTCATCCGCATCCAGCCCGCGCTGAGCATCCACGCATGCCCTGCCGTGTTCGGGTAGACATAAAACCCGCGCGTGTTGGTCACCATATCCCACTCCACCCCGCACATCTGGAGGTTTGAACACGCCTTGGTCACAAAGTTCGCCCTCTTCCGGAGAATCTCCTCGGCGTGGGACGCAAGGTCAGGACCGAGTCTCTCCCTCTTTGCGGGGTCGGCGAGCGCCTCCTCAACGAAGATGCGCGCCTCGCACTCCCACACGCCCTCCCTCAGGTTCTCAAACCGGTGGGTCGCAACAGGTCCGTCCGGACCGGGCGCAAGCATCTGGATGTTCATATCAAGGTTCCGCCACGACGCGTGCGGGTACCTGTCCCTGACAGTGCCGGCGCGCGCGCCGCTGCGGCTCCTCACGCACGACCACCAGTCCCCGCCGAGCCGTCCGACCCCCCTCTGCCCGCCGAGGATGTTGACCTCCGGCATATACCTCCACCTTGCCATCGGATGCACATTGCCGTGGCGGTCGTGCTGGACGACAATCTGGGGATTCCGCCACCCAAAGCGACTTTCTCCTGTGGGATTCTCCGACGACAGGGTAATCCCCCACACGGTTGCGCTGTACCCCACTCTGGCGAGCACGCTGAGTTCCGCGGTCGCGTCCTTCACGAACGGGTAGACGGTATTCAGGGTGAACGGGCTTGCCTTTCCCGAGGCGATGGATTCCATATCACGCTTGAACGCCTCTACCCCCATATGCGCGTCGGAAAACCACCTGATGTTGCCTGCGACATCTGCAAAGAAGTCGGCGTCCGCCTTGCTCGGCCATCCGTCCGACATTGTGCCGAGAAGCACCCTGTCAGCCAGCCCGCGGGATGCGAGGCGCGGCTTGAGTTCTTCAAAGAGCCCCCTCCACAGATCCCGCGAGGCAGGGTCGGAAAAAGGAGGCAGGTGACGCGTCTCAACCTCGCCTGTCCGGGGATCACACACGGTGACCATCGGACCTTTGCCTTTCAGCGCCTCCCGGGCAGCGACTTTGTCTCTGCCGATCTCGTTCTCGTCAAACCCGGGCTTGAGTTGTTTGTACTCGCCAAGGTAGATGTCCCACACATACAGAACGACGATGTCTGGTTTCCCCATATGCGCCAGACACAGGTCAAGGTACTTCTCCATCACGGAGAAGTCGCGTTCGTATGTGCCGCCGCCCCTGTCGATCCACCTGACCATCGTCTCGGCATTGCCGTGGTTGCACTGGGCAATCAGAGGCACGTACAGCACCCTGTTGCGCACACCGGCAAGGAGGTCCATTGAGCGACCTATCAGGTTCCAGTGCCGGTCAGACCACAGAGGAACTCCGTACTCCACCGCCAGCGTGTCAGGGGATTGAATCATATCTATCCAGGTGCGCACCTCAGCCGGATCAGGCGCCGTCCACGCGCACACTGTCACTGACACCTCCACGCTGCCAGCCCGGGCGCCGTTGACCTCAACCGCGGCGGTTCCCGTATAGACGCCAGGGACCGCCTCTTTCGGCACGCGCACCGTCAGCCACACGGGGAGAACCGCTCCCGGCACAGGCGCGGGAGGAGGAGGAATCCGCGGGTCTGGCGGACACGCGTCAGACCTCAGCGAGGAGACCCTCACCGAGTCTGGAGGAGATTCGGCAAGCATGCCGAGCAGGTTTGGCCTCCGAGAATACCGGTAGGTCAGGGAGATGTTCTGCCCCTTCTCGTATCCGCCCATCAGCGCGCCAAAGGCGCAACTCTCGCTTCCCCACGGCAGTCCGTAGCGGACACTCACGCAGGAAGCGGGTATCCGGGCGTTTCCGCACACAAGGTCGCTGACCTCAACCCTCGGGTTTCTTATCTCCTCTGTGGAGCCGATAACGAACTTGCCGGAAAACGAGCCGTTGCGCGGCGCAACAATGCGAACGGGATAGAGGGGTTCTCCGCTCTGTCCGCCGAAGTCAAGGTCAAAGTCGCCTGCCAGCACATCGCTGTTCCACAGGCGGACGCCGCCGGCGCGGACAGCCGCGGTCTCCGCGGTGGGGCTGGAAGAGACCAGTTGAATGCCGATGAGTTCGCAGGTGTTGAACGGAAACTCACAGACGCTCTGTCTGGTGGAGATGACCCAACTGCCGCGGGGCGGGCTGCCTGTCTCCACCGCGGCCGGGTACGGCGCCCTGACAATCTCCACCGCAAGGACATTGACGCCCCTGCGCAGAAGGTGAGCCGGCAGGACGAGGTCTTTCAGTTCGCGCGTCCTCAGGCCGATGCGCCTCTGGCTCTCCGCGTCTTGCTCCTCCATCTTCTTGTTCCAACTGCGCAGGATCTTCCCGTCAACGCCGATGAACGCCTCCGCAGGATACGGCTCGGCAAGCGCCGGAAGACCCTGCCTGCGCTCTGCCACATACCTGCGGGCAATCTCCGTGCCGTTGAGGAACACCGTCATCCCGCCGGAAAACGACGCGGAGAAAGAAAGGGTGCCGGCGCGGGAAGGGTTGTCAACCGAAAAGTATCCCCGCAGGCAGAGACGCGACAGGTACGGCGTGTGGCAGGACATATGGGCGGGACCGCGCATCCACGACGAGTCATCAAAACCCGCCTCTGCCCATCCCGACGGGGGCGCAGGTGTCTCGCAGTCAAGCCACTCGTACCCGAAGACAACCGGCCTGACCCTGCCCGCGTCATCGCGAATCACAGGCGGCTGGAGCGTGTGGTGTATCCGCCAGAACCCGTAGGTGTCAAGGATAACGGTCTGGCCAGACGCGCCGCAGGCGCACGCGATGAGAAAAACGGCTGTAAGGACAGGATGACGCACCACGCTTCCTCCCTCATGCAACAAGCCGCTCCGGTCCATACAACGGGCTTCACTGCTGAGCAAGGACGACCTGACCGCGGTCAGGCACTGCGTCCACAAGCGCGTACCTGGCGCCCTCGCGCTCCACCACCGAACAGGAAACCGCCTTGCCGTTCTGGCTCCCGACGCACGTCTTCCATCCGTCAGGCAGCCGCACCTTCACGGTCAGGGGGATATCAAAGAGCGCGTCGTCAAGTCCGTCGGTAAGAGACAAGACAATCTTCTCCGGCTTCCGCTCAACGACCGCCACCTTTGCCGCATCGCGCTCGCGCGCATAGAGGAGGACCTCGGTGAATGTGCCCACCCAGATGTCTGCCTCGTGCTCCTTGACCCGCTTCAGCCCTTCCTCAATGCGTGCCCGCGCGTCTTCCTTCGCCGTGTGGAACAGACAGATGTGCCACCCACGATAGTTGCGGTGCGAGGGGTCAAGAAAACTCTCCAGGGTTGACCGCTCGCCGGTGAAGATGCCGCCTCCCTGAGAGCCGGTGCTCATATACGGCATATTGACCGCAGGGGTGACAAACCCCGCCACCCCCCGCGCGCCCAGATAGTACTTTGCCGCAATCGCAGGGTCGTTCTTCACCTCGTGGTTTCCGCCGGGATAGGCGAGCGTCCGCACGCGGTGCCCCGGTATCTCCTGCTCTATCTTCTCCTTCGAGAGGCGGTACTCTTCGTCAATGGTGTACTGCCCATGCAGGTGGGAAACCGTATGTGACTGGATGTCGTGGCCGAGTTGATGGAGTTTCCTGAAGTCGTCCCATGTTCCCCAGAAGCCGCCGGTGCCGGGGCGCTCCGTGATGACGAACCACGTAAAGTGGAACCCGTAGGTCTCTCCCATCTTCGTCCAGAACGGATGGTCAGGCGCGTTGTTGTCGTCTATCGTGATGGAAAACGCCGCCAGCCGGTCGCCTTTCCACAAACAGACAGACGCGTCTCCCGCCGCAGAAGGCCACTGCCTGTCAGGGGCTTTGACAGGGCGGGTGTACTTCACCGCTGACTCAGGCAGAGTCGCCGGATCATCAGCCGCGCCTCTGAACGGAAGCAGGCACCACACAACGGCCGCGCATACCGCAAGCAGTTTCCCCATCTTCCGGTCTCCTTTCCGTACAGTTTGACGGTTCCGCCTGCCTTCCAGTTGAGCAAGACCCATCCCTGTGCGCCGCTCTTCTTACAGAACGCGGCGGCTCCTGATGCAAACGGCATAGTATCTGGCGCTCGCTTTGGGTATCCTGCGCTGGGTTTCAAAGTCAACATAGTACAGCCCGAACCTGTGGTGGTATCCCTCTGCCCACTCGAAGTTGTCCATAAGCGACCACGCGAAGTAGCCGGCAAGGGGGAGACCTTCGCAGACCGCCCGGGCCGCCGCCTGCAGGTAGAGCCGGTAGAACTGGACGCGGTCAAGGTCGTGGACCTCGCCGTCAACGAGCCGGTCGTCCATCGCGCAGCCGTTCTCCGTGATGTACGCCTTCGTCCAGTTGAAGTGGGTGCACGCCCACCTGACCGCCCAGTACAACGCCTGAGGAACAACGGTAATCCACTGCGCGTAGGCGCGCGGATACCCTTCCGGCGTCGGCAGCACCCGGTATCCCTCGGAGGTATCGGCAGAAGACACGAAATGCGCGCCGTACACATTCAGCCCGATGAAGTCGGTCTTTGCGCCGATGAGTTCCATATCTCCCTGCTGGATGGCCGGCGCATCCTTCCCCGCCGAGTCAAGCCAGCGCTCCGGATACCTGCCCCACGCCATCGCGTGGAGAAAATCGTTCCTGTCAGAAAACGCTTTCCGGGACGCCTCGATGTGGTCTGGTTCCTCATACACAGGCACGAAGATTGAGGGGTTGTGAACGACACCGACCTTGCCGCCCCTGCCGAACTGCCTCACCGCCCGCACTCCGAGTCCGTGGGCAAGCAGACAGTGGTGCTTGATCTGGTTCAGGACATTCTCCGGCTCGTGCGCGCCGGGCGCGTGCCGACCTTCCTTGTGGCCAAGGTAGACGATGCAGGGCATCTCGTTCAGCGTCATCCAGTGTCGTATTCTGTCTCCCAGATGCCTGACAATCACTTCCGCGTACCTGCCGAACGCCTCAACCGTCTTTCTGCTGCGCCAGCCGCCGTACTTCTCCTCGAGCGCCTGAGGCAGGTCCCAGTGGTACATCGTCGCGCACGGCTCGATGCCTGCCCCGCGCAGCGCGTCCGCCAGGCGCGCATACCAGTCCAGCCCCTTCTGGTTGACCCTGCCTTCTCCGTCGGGAATGATGCGGGGCCAGGCGATGCTGAACCGATAGGCATTGACGCCCATCTGCGTCATCAGCGCGATATCCTCTTTGAACCGGTGGTAGTGGTCGCAGGCAACATCTCCGGTGTGTCCGGAGCGAATCTTCCCCTGCGTGTGGCTGAACCTGTCCCAGATGCTCTCGCCCCTGCCGTCCTCTGCCACCGCTCCCTCCACCTGATAACTTGCCGTTGCGGTGCCGAAGAGGAACTGTTCCGGAAAGTCAGACGTTTCCATTTCGCGTCCTCCTCTCATGCATCCGCGCTCCTGCCGCCGGAGATTCCGTCCGGCGAAGGATGTCCCTGACGACACCGGCGACAAGACCCGCAAGGAGACGGTATCCCTTTGCGCTGAAATGGCAGTAGTCCGCAAACAACTCCGCCCTGCCAGCCACCGGCGAATAGAGGTCGTTCACCTCTGCGCCGAGGTCTTCCATCACCCTGACTGCGGTGCGGTTGTAGGTCTCTATCTCTCTGTGTGTGCGGGGATGCTCCGTGGCGGGGTTCACAGGATTCATCGGCGTGGTGAGCGCAAAGACAATCTTCGCCTGCGGGCAAAAAGACGCCATTTGCCTGTGGATGCGCCCGAGCATCTGTGCGTACTGCGCCGCGCTGTTCAGTGAGCGCCTCTCTCCACAGTAATGGGCGATATCCCAGTGTCCGCTGTTCCAGTGAATCACGCGTATCTCCTTCAAGTCGCCGGCGCCCGCAAGCCACTGCCTCAGGTTGACGAGGATATACTGCGCAAACCTGCAGTTGTCTTCGGGGAAAAAGACCTCGGCGGAGCCCCTCAGCATCTCCTTCACGAATGGCGCGTAGCCCATCCGTATCGAATCGCCAAGGAGCACGACCTTCGGTGTGTTCGCCGGCAGTATGCCAGAGGCGTCTTTCTCACCCATACGACCCGAGTTCCTTTGCCAGTTGCACCGTGCGGCGGAATGTCTCCAGACTCACGCTGGTTGGAACCGAATGGTCGCTGGAAAAGACATACCCTCCGCCCTTCTTCAACGCGGGCACCAGCCTCCTCATCTCGGCCGCGAAGGCGTCAAAATCGTTCCACATCGCCGCATTGATACCTCCGTGCAGAAGCAGCCGGTCGCCATAGGCTGTCTTCAACTCCAGAGGATCCATCCCTGCCTTCACCTCGATGGGATTCAGTCCGTCCAGGCCAAGTTCCACCAGTTCTGGCACAAACGGCTTGATGTTCCCGCAGGAGTGGAGAAGAACCTTTGCCCCCTTCGAGTGAGCCCAGTCGATGGCTTTCTTGTGCACCGGCTTGAGAATCTCTCGGTACATCGAAAGGGAGAAGAACTGGTTCTGCTTGTACCCCATATCGTCCCACCACTTCACGCCGTCAAAAGTGTAGCCGGCGTCCCAGACCATATCGAAGAGCGCAATGCAGACATCCAGTTCGTGTTCGAACATCTCCCTCACCCACTCCGGGCGTTCCGCCATTGCCATTAGCACCCGCTCGGTGCCGACAATCCAGGAGTGCGTGACATCAAACCCGAACCACAGGTTCGCCTGCACCCACGCTCCCTGCTTCCTCCACCGCGGATAGGAGGCCTTCAGACGCTGCCAGTTGACCCGGTCGCGCGAAGGAACCATCCGCCTCTTTGCCTCTCGCCACGAGTCAGGGTCCACAATAGTGAACTTCAGGAACTCTGGCGTCCCGCCCGCGTGCTTCCACTGCCGCATGGTTGTTCCCCATGAGGTCGTGACAACCTTCCACTCCTCTGTTTCCTCGACGACCGAGGCAGGATACTGCGGGCTGTTGTCCACAAAGATCCCCTCAATCCGGTCAAGTTCGAAGTAGTCCACGAAACTCACATCCGGCGGCATACCCTCCGCGTGCCACCTCTCTATCGTCGCCGCCCACGGTTCGTCTATGACGGGCACCCGGTCTGCCTCCCTGTGCTCGTACATCCTGAGGAATCTCTCTCTGCTTGTCATCCGAAGTTCTTTCCTTTCCGTCAATACGCCACTTCCACCGTTCCTGAGACGCTGCCGCAGATTCTCACCAGGCCTGCGCGGGAATCAACTGTCCACTTCAGCGTCTTCTCCCGCGCGTTTCCCCTCTCAATCTTTACCGACGGGTCCTGAATCACATACGGCACGACTGTTTTGACCCTCAACGTTCCTGCCTTGAGCGCCTTTTCCGGCACACCGATGGTCATCTGCGCGCCGGCAAGACCGCTGATTCTGTACCTTCTCATCTCGCCCGGACAGGTCCTGCCTTCCTTGTACGAGACCACCGAGGGCTTTTTCTGCCTGACAAAGACAAGGCACTCGTGATGGAACGAGCGGTCAAAGGCGTAGAGCGCGCTGTCGCCCTCCACATACGCCTGTCTCTCCACGAAGATGGGCGCCCCGTATCGCGTGCCGATGCGCACCCTGACAGTGGCATCCGGCGCGTGTCCGTTGAAGAAGAAACTCCCCCGATTCCGCGATATGAACACCATTGCGGGAGGAGTGGCGGGGGTCAGTCGCTCCTGCCGTATGGTCAGGCCGAAATCTGCCAGAAGATACCTCGCCCACACTGTGGCGTCCTCAACGGACAGGCGGTCAAAGAGAACCGGCTCCAGACTGTCGGGCTTTGCCTCAAAAGGAACTGTGCCGCGTATCCACGCGAGTATCCCGCCCTTCCACGAAGGAAGCCGGCGCACAAGCGCGTACACCCTGCGGCGCTTCCCCTTTGAAACGACCGCGCGCACCGTCGTGCCAGTGTCTTTCGCGTCGGCAAGAACCTCTTCCACCCCTCCGTCTGAGTCAGCCGCCAGATGCCGCAGAGGCCTCTTCTTCGCCGGCAGCAACAGTGTGTCTCCGGCAAGAGAGAGTTTCCAGTCAAGGTCTCCCTCAATCGGGTCGTCAAGAGAGAGGTTCAGCGCCTTTCTGACAGAGTCAGGCGCATCTCTTGTCGGACCGTAGAGGAGCACTTTGCCCCCTGCCCGGACATACGCAAGGAGCGCCTCCTGGTATCCCCAGCCGCTCAGTGGCACGGGTGCGACAAGCACCCTCTCCGCGAAGACCTGCGGCTTTTCCCGCACCAGCGTGGAGAACACGCGGGTGGATACGACGGTGTTCAGGGGAAGACCGCCGGCAATCGCGCGGCAGATGAACCAGTCGCCGAAGAACGAGGACCTGATGCGGCCATCGGTCCTGTGGAGTTCGTCCTGATACTCGTCAAACGGGTAGACCCACACAAGAGGTCCCGGTTCGTCAGGCGCTTTGTCAAACGCCCTGCGGATGTGCGGGACGACCTCGCTCGCCTGCGTGGGGAGAAGTTCCCCGAATCCAGTGTTCGCGGTCATCACATGCATGTCTGTCGCGGTCTGAACCGTCCCGTCGGGATTCAGCCGGCAGCACGACATCGGGCAGTAGATGTCAAACGGCTCGCGGTTGTAGTAGTCGTACCACGGAGCCACGGCAAACCAACTGTCGTTGATGTAGTACCGGAACATGATCCGTTCCGTCGGCGTCGAACTGATGCGGGAAAGATGAGCCGCCATCTCAAGACCGAGGTTGCTCGACCCCCACGGCGGGTTCGGCGCAGGAATCTGGAGCCCACCCACCCGATAGATCTCCCTGATGTCAATGCCGTGCGCCGCAGCATCCATCCCGATGGAGAAGTTCGTGCCCCGAATCTTTATCCCGCGGCTCGGTTCTTCCTTGCGGAACGCCTGCCAGAAAGAGAGAAACTGCCGGATGTTCTCCGGCGCCCGCTCGGGATGGTACGCCCTGCCGTCGAAACAGTCGCCGAGGTAGTTCCACGCGTAATGGGTCAGCCCGAGCCCGTTTGAAAACCAGATATAGTCAAACCCGATCTCGTCGGCAAAAAGGCGAAACTGCCTGCCCAGAAATGTGCCGAACGGGGTGCCTTCGGGCACGCCGTTTGGGAATCCCGCGTACGGGTAGTCGTCCGCCTTCATCCTCGCGTAGCAGCAGATGAAGGCAAGGCTTTTCGGGTACTCGCTCCTCGGTCCTCCCTTGAGCAGTTCAGGGTGCATCTCAAACTTGAAGGCGCTTTCCACAAATTCAGGGCCGGCATCCACGCCATCGCCGACAGAGATCTCTTTCCCGCACATCTCGCGGAAGGTCTCTCGCAGACAGGCAACTACACGCTTGAGGTCTCCGTAGGTGAAGCAGGGCGGACGGTCAATGTACGGACGCGCAGGATGGTTGCGATAGTGAGGCACTTCAGGGTACGCGTCGTACTTCAGGTTGGAGAACCCCACCACATCGTTCCACGCGAAGGTGTCCTCAAGATTCCCCCTCCACAGGAACACCTCGCTGCCGTCTCCAATCCAGAGGTGGATGCACACGGTCTTTGCGTCTCGTATCAAGAGCCGCCAGTTGTCGCATACGGTCTGGCAGGTTCGCCTGATTGACTCCTCGTCAAGACGGACAAACGCCTTCAAGCCCAGTTCAATCGTCAGGTGCGTCAGCGTGCGCTCTTCCTCCCGAAACATTCCATCCTCCTTTCAGGCACGACGGATGTCAGGATACCGCAGGCGAGAGTCAAAGACAAACCGGACTACCCTGCCAGCACCTCATCGAGAATGCCCTTCTCAAGCATCGCGAGGTTGAAGATGTGGTCATTTGCGTAGAATGCGTCCTTGAGAGCACTTCGCGCAGATTCCCATCCCTTGCCGTCGGTGATCCAGACAAGCGTCACTCTTGCGCCACTCTTCCTGAGGCTTTCCTGGAGATCCTTGTATTCACCTGCGGTCGCCTTCAATTTCGATCCTCCGCCGCCATAGAAGTTGGTCTCGATGAGTGTGACTCTATCTTTCTTGCGAACCACAAAGTCGTACGTTCGCTTCACTCGCTCCTCTGGTATGCGAATACCCCACTCCCTTTCCACGCGCTTTGCGTCCGCTCCGCGAAACATCGCCAGTTGTTTTCTCTGGCACACATCCTCGATGAATACTCCCACAATGTCTTCCATTGCGGCGCCGCAGCGGTTCTTCCGTGCGTTACTGTCCAAACCTGCCTCGACTCCTATGACATAATCCACCAAGTTCCTGATTCGCTTTTCAACGAGAAGACCTTTCAGTCCGGTCTTTTCAAGGAACAGAAGGTAACCCTCCACATCTTTCGGCGTGGGATGCTTCTTATAGAAGTCGAACTCGGCGTAGGTGAACCGCTTGTGCGCAAACTCAACGAGTATCTTGTATTGTCCGGAACACCTCGCATCTCTTGCAAGGAGCATCGGGATGAAGCAAACGATGGAAGGGTTCCGCCTGACGAGCGCGCGGAACCTATCGTCAAAGTCATTCTCAGACCCTATCAGATAGTTCATCTCGTTGAGGGCTATCTGAACCTCCGCGTTCACATTTGAGAAGACCTTGTCCCAGTTTACGAAATACGACCACAGCAGAATGCTCTCCTTGAGATTTTTTATGAGGAAGGAGAACACCTCAGCGGGGCTTTGGAGCCCGAGTTTTTCCGAATAGAACGGGATCATCTCCATCGTGGACTCCTTCTGAGGAACCATTGAGCACCCCGCGCGCATACGCAAGGGTGCGTTGCCCCTCCCTTTCAATCTCTCTTTCGATTCGCTTCTTGGACAGTTCAAGATACTTGGCGTCAAGTTCGATGCCCACATACCGTCTGCGACACCGGAAACACGCGACACCAGTCGTTCCGCTTCCGTTGAACGGGTCGAGGACAAGGTCTCCCTTCTCCGTGGAAGCAATGAGACATCTTTCAACGAGAGCAACCGGCTTCTGGGTCGGGTGTTTGCCGAAAATCTTCTCATCTCTCTCAGGAGGAGGTATGGTCCACACCGTCTTCATCTGCCTGCCCCTGTTCAGAGCCCGCATCGCCTCGTAGTTGAAGCGGTGGCGGGAATGGGTGTTCTTTGCTGCCCAGATGACCGTTTCTGTGGAATGGGTGAAGTACCTGCATGAGAGGTTCGGCGGCGGATTGGGCTTTTCCCACGCAATGTCGTTGAGTATCTTCATCCCGAGTTGCTGCATCGCATATCCGAGAGAGAAGATGACATGATGTGTTCCGGTCACCCATATCGTACCGTTCTGACTGAGAAGTTTCTGGCATCTGGAGAGCCACGCGAGATTGAACTCGTGATTCAACTCGGCGCCCTGGGATGTGTCCCATTCGCCCTTATCAACCTTCACCATCCGACCTGCGTGACAGGTGATGCCGCCATTGGAGAGAAAGTAGGGAGGATCGGCAAATATCATATCAAAGCATCCATCCGGATACCGGCTGATCATTGCGTCCATAAGTTCGAGGCAGTTTCCCCAGTAAAGCCAGATGCCGGACTTGTCGTTGGCGTAGTATGCTCTGTTTGGGGAAAGTGGGGTGGGTTCGAGCGAGATTTCGGCAAGTGGACTCACACTAAACCGTTCCTGAGGTATCGCATATGTGTGATGGGAACGGGATTTCCTCACATTCTCCTCCATGCAGGCACATTCGCAATCCTATGATCCATACCCTCCGGTGTCAAGACCGCGCGTACCCTGCTGCGGAGCGCGGATGGGAAAGAGGATGGTACACGCTTTGAATCGTGGTGGAACAAACGGATCTCATCCCCATCGTCGTGCCTCCTCCAGCATCGCGAGGAAGTTGTCCACCGGCACGTATCTGGCGACGGAGTTTCCTGTGCCGAGGGCGAACCTGCCCGGCATGCAGGAGGAAAGGATGCCGCGCACATACCCCCTCAGATCTTCCTCCGAAAGACGGCACAGGTTGTCCATATCCACCCCGCCGAGAGCCGCCACCCTGCTTCCGTACCGCCGGCAGAAGTCCGTCACAGGCAGAACCTCATCCTGGAACGAGTGGAACGCATCTATCCGGACATCTGAGAGAAGGTCTTCCATCACCGCGGCGACATTGCCGCAGGAGTGGAGCCAATACATCTTCCCTCTGCGATGGGCAATCTCAGCATATTTCCTGTGCCACGGAAGGACAAACCGCCGCAGGAACGAGGGCGATGCGAGAAGGGAACTGCGGTAGCCAAAGTCGTCTCCCTGAAAGAACCCGCCGACATTGTCGAGTTGAACCACCTGCCGGTAGAAGGACTCAAAAAGTTCCCCCACCTTCTGGAACACTGCAGCGACAAGGTCAGGATCGTCTGCCAGAAGATAACTCATCCCCTCAAAGCCGAGGAGTTTTTCGGCGACCGTCTCAAAGACCCCTGCGCATGGGCTGACCATCATCGCCATCCCATCGGGAAGAATGCGAGAGACATACTCGTACCGGGAAAAGTCAGCGTTCTGCGGCCATGGATAAGCGTCAAAATCTTTCCAGTTGCCGATGATGCCCTGTCCTTCCTCCACCCAGTCCCGCGACCCTGATGAGACGCCTGAGGACGGCTTTCTGACAAGACCGGGGAAAGAGATGCTCCGCGACACCCTCACATAATCGTAGCCGAGACGGTGCCAGAGAGAAACGGTCGCGCGCCAGTGGCGTTCGGCGAGTTCCGGCGCATAAGGGACCCAGTCCACCCCGCACCTCTGCGCAAGGGAGGCAAGCGATTCGTCGTCGAAGAGGAGTTCTGCGAGGTGGACCCGGCGGGGGAGCGCTTCACCGAGAACCACTCTCCTCAACTCTCTGAAACTCGGCTCTGGCGCAGGCAAAGGTCCCATCAGGCACCTGGCGAGATATGGACGCAGACGGCGGCAGTATCAACATGTCTCAGACGGATTGCGAGCCGCCGCACGCCGCTGTTCGGATTCTGTCCAGGCGGATTCGGAGAAGACGGCAGGGGGACCGCCGGGCCGACCGTCCATCCTGCGCCGTCTGGTCCGGCAATCTCAAGGAGAAGGGTTTTCCCGTTCTGCGCGAGCGTCGCCTTCTTGCCATCGGAGGAGAGGGTGACCTCCGCCTCTGTGTGCATCATCCACCACACCTCGCCCGTGGAGCGCAAGGAGACCTCATCCCGTACCGTGACGCATCTGTCTCCTTCCACCTCAATCGTACGGGTCGCCTTCGTCACGCCTGACGGAGCGTACGCTGCACTCAGGTCAACTGACACAACTGACCGCCCATCGCGAGATTCACACCGGGTCACCGGCGCGAACGCTTTTGTATCCTGGTCAGGACCCGAGGAGGGGTTGACAACGATGGTGTTGTGCCCTTCTGCGCGGAGACGGTAGAAGTTCCACCGCTCTGGCTGCCGGAAGTAGCCCGGAAGGTTGTAGTCGTCTCTCCCGAGGTCAACCGCCCACCTGACGCCCTTCCACTCAAGGATGAAACTGCCGAGGTCAAGGTGGCTGTGGTTCACCGCGTTTGACCCGCCCTTCACGCCGACAAAGAACGCCTGAGGGTCGTTCCACGAACTGCGGACTGTTGCCACCTCGGCGCTCCTGAAATGTCGGGCGAGAGGAAGTTTTTCTCTCTCCATACCTGTCGCGTCCACATCCCAGAGAATATCGAGTGCGTCCGGACGCGCCCGCTCCTTTTGGAACTCGGCGTACACCCGCCTGCTGAACCGTCTGGCGAGGTAGAGGAACTGGCTTGCCCTGATGCGCTGGTGCTCTCCCGCGTCGGCAAAATTGAAGGTCTCTCCTGACGGTCCGGTGAGGTAGATGGGGAACAGCCCTGTCTCGGAGAACCCCTTTGCGGCGTCTGCCAGCCCGAAATCTGTTCCAAGGGCTGTCTCAAGAGATGCCAGCAAGAACACGGTGTATCGCGTCGCGTAATCCCAGTACGAAGGACCTTCTCCCCACGCGCCGTCAGGCGCAAACTCCGCAAGGGCGCGCTGGACGCTCTTCAACGCTGTCTGAAGAATCCTTCCGGCAGGTTGTTCCTGTTCGTCAAAGATTGCAAGCGCACCGCAGACAAGCCCGCCGTTGCACACCTGATTCCAGTTGTGGTTGCAGGAAGGCCACCAGTTTGACGCTCCTCTCCCCTCATAGCAGGCAAGACCGGGCTCCAGCCCGAGGCAGACGAGCGTACTGCATATCTCGACGCGCTGGGCAGGGCTCCACGCGTCGTAGAACCAGTCGTAGCAGATGCCGACCGCCATCGTCATCTCTGCCGTGTCAAGGAAGTGCCGGGGGTTCCAGTCGGGGAACGCCGCCACCGCCTTTGCTTCCTCCCACGCGCGGTCTGCGTACTTCCGCTCGCCAGTGAGGCGAAACACCAGCCCGAGCGTGAGCATCCTGTCCAGCACCTTCCTGCTCGTGGCCAACAGGCGCAGTCCGTCTGGAATCTCGTATGTCGCCGCCGGCTCGGAGAGTATGCCCTCCGCCTTTTTCCTGACCGCGGCGTACCACTCCCCTGCCCTGCCGCCAGCCGCGATGGCAAGTTTCGCGCGGGCAAAATCCTCCTTCCTCGCAAGAAGCCGCGGATGCTCGGGATGGAGCATCGTCCGCATCTTTTCCGCCGAAGGTATCGCTACATTCATCCTGCCGCCTCCCTGTATGTCGTCTGCCTGAACGGTTGCCGCACACATGCATACAAGAGCCGCCAGCGCGAGGGCGTGCCTTACCCTGTCCACTTTCTTCCTTCATCCCTCATGATGAGGTAGTTCTCAACCGGCGTATACTCAGTGATGGAGTTTCCGGAGCCGAGCGCATACCTCTTCGGCATACACGCGTCAAGAACACTTCTGACATACCTGCGCAGTTCCTGCTCGGGCAACTGGCACAGTTTGTCCACATCCACGCCGCCGAGCGCCGCCGTCCGAAGCCCCCACCTGCGCCTGAACTCAGCCGCAGAGAAGATGGTGTCCTGGAACGAATGGAGCCCGTCTATCTTTACATCGTCAATGAAGTCGTCCATCACCTGCGAGATATCCCCGCAGCAGTGGAAGAGGTACAGTTTGCCGCGGTCGTGGGCGAGTGTCGCGTACCTCCGGTGCCAGGGGATTACCCACCTTCGAAGGAGTTCAGGGGACAGGAAGGTGCCTGTCTTGAAGCCGAGGTCGTCTCCCTGAAAGAAGCCGCCGACTCCGTCGATGTCCACCACCTGTTCGTAGAACGAGAGAATCAGTTCCCCGACGCGGTTGAAGACCGCCTCCACGAGGTCCGGCTGGTCTGCGATGAGGTACGACATCCCTTCAAATCCAAGGATATGCTCGCTTGCCACCTCAAAGACGCCGGAAGACGGACAGACAAGCATCTTCATCCCTTCGGGAAGACGCGCGCTCACATACTCGTATGGCACAAACGCTTCCTGCGCAATCCCAGGCCACGGGTAGGCCTCAAACTCCTCCCACGAAGAGACCATACCCCTTCCTTCCTCAACCCACTGGCGCGCCGCACCGAAAGCGGGCTCGGCAACCTCGCGGCGCCTCATCGGGAACAACAGGCCGCCTGCGACCCTGATGTAGTCGTAGCCAAGGTTGTGCCACACGGCAATCTGACCGTCCCAGTGCTCCCTGACCGTGTCGGGGGACAGAGGCACCCACTGCCTGTCGAGAAGACATTCGGACACATACTGACAGAGTTTCTGGCTGAGGATGAGTTCAATGAGATGGACCCGCATCGCATCTTTCTGTCCCCGGATGACGGAAGAAAACTCCTGGAAGTCGGGTGCATCTGCCTTCATCGCTGGCCTTCCTCTTTGCCTTTCAGGATGGCGACGCACTCAATCTCCACGAGGGCTCCTTTCGGGAGCGCGGAGACCTGCACGGTGCTGCGGGCTGGCTTGCCGGTGAACGCGGCAGCATACACCTCGTTCATCTCGCCGAACGCCGCAAGGTCTGTGAGAAACACGGTGGTCTTCACCACATCTTCAAGCGAGGCGCCAGCAGCAGCAAGAACTGCTTTGAGGTTTGCGATGACCTGCCTCGTCTGTGCGGCCACCCCGCCCGGCACCATCTCGCCTGTTGCCGGGTCAATCGCAATCTGTCCTGAAGTCCAGACAGTCCTGCCCCAGACAATCGCCTGACTGTACGGCCCGATGGCAGGCGGCGCCTGTTTCGTGAAGATAACCTGCACGGTCTCCATATCCACCTCCATCTTTTGCTACGTTCCCTTCGTCTTCGTTCGCCGGATCATCCTTGTCGTGCCGAACCCTTTTGCAGACCCGCCTCTCAATCCAGATGGAACACCTCGACGAGCGGCTCTGAGACAGGGCTGTTGTCGGGATTCGCCGGCATGATGTCTTTCATATGCGCCCACCATCTCCGGCATACCTCTGTGGAGGCAATCTCTTTCCAGCGCGCCACATCCTCAACCTCCGCGTACGCGAACAACTGGGAAGTGACGGGATGGAAGAAGATGGAGTAGTTGCGCACGCCGTGCTCTTTGAGCGCCTTCCTCATCTCCGGCCACAGGGCATCATGTCTCCTGCGGTACTCTTCCTCGGCGCCTCTGTTGACAGACATCACGAACGCAACCCGCGTCATCCCCGCCTCCTTTCGAAAAAGGATTCACGGCGAGATTGTACCCCGGCCGCGAACTCTGGACAAACACGGGCGAGCGTGCTATAAGATGGCTGGCGATGGCAACAATGCGCGCGGCGGTCGTCAGGGGAAACGGCACGGTTTCGGTCGAGCGAGTGCCGATGCCTCAACAGGGTCCGTACGACTGCCTGTGCAGAATCCTCGCCTGCGCCACCTGCTCCGGCACCGACACCAAAATCATCCACGGCACCTTCCCCTACCAGCGCACATATCCGGGCATTCTCGGACACGAGAGCGTGGGCGAGGTCATTGAGGTTGGCAGGAAGGTAAGGCATATCGCGGTGGGCGAGAGGTTTCTGCGCGTGTGCGCGGCGTATCCCGGCGAGAAACTCGGGCAGTACCACTCCTTCTGGGGCGGGTTTGCGGAGTACGGGGTCGTTGCGGACGTGCGCGCGATGAAAGAGGATGACCCTGCCTCGCAGGTTCCTTCCAGCACCATCTACCAGCAGAAGATACCTGCGGACGCCGGCATCTCTCCAGCAGACGCCGCAATGCTCGTCACCCTCAAGGAACTGGCGAGTTTCCTTGATGTGATCGGTCTCCATTCAGGACAGTCGCTTGTCATCCTCGGCGCAGGCGCGGTTGCGATGGCAGGCGCCTTCTTCGCGAAGTTGAAGGGAGCGTCTCCCGTCATCGTTGTAGGCAGGCGCCCTGAGGTTGAGGCGCGGGTGCGCCGCGCCGGAGCGGATGTCTTCATCAACACCGCTGCAGAGGACCTGTGCCGCCGGGTGAAGGAGGAGACGGGCGGCACAGGCGCCGACTATGTCATAGACGCGGCAGGGGACCTTGCGCTTTTCTCACAGGCGCCCGCGCTCCTCGCGCGCGGAGGGAAACTGGCGTCGTATGCGGTGAACGAATCCCTCGAACGGACCGTGTCTCTCGCATCAGGACCGTCTCTGTGGTCGCTTGTGCGCGCAGGTCCGGTCGAACCGGAGGCGCACAGATACCTCATCGACCTCAGCCGTCTTGGCGTCGTGCCGTTTCACCTTTTCTACTCGCACCGGATGCCTCTGGACCGGATTGCGGAGGCGTTCGAACTCATCTGGCGCAGGCAGGCGTTCAAGGTTGTGATTGAGATGGAGGGCGCATGACAGACCGATGGAAAACAAAAGCGGTTGTCTTCCCTGACGCAGGGAAGTGCGAGTGGACAACCCTGACTCTCCGCGAGCCGCAGGAGACGGACATCGTCGTGCGCACCGTGATCACGGCAATCTCGCCGGGCACGGAACGGTGGGTGCTGAAAGGCAAGCACATCGGCACGAAGTTCCCGTGCGTCCCCGGCTATATGAGAATCGGCGTCGTGGAGACATGCGGACGGGCGGTGAGCGCCTTCAAACCCGGGGACTGGGTGTACGGCAAGGACGGCACATGGCTTGAACCAGTCCACCCGATGTGGGGAGCCCATATGGCGTGGACCGCGGGCGACTGGAAGAACTACCGGTTCATCTCGGCGAGTCCCCCTGACGCCGCGGAACTGGAACTGATGGTCTTCACCATTCTGGCGGGCGTTGCCCACAGAGGCGTCAGGTTCTGCGCGCCCCTGCCCCACCAGCGGATGGTCATTATCGGCGCGGGCATCATCGGCGCTGTTGCGGCACAGTTCGCCGCGCACCTTGGCGCAGTTCCCATCCTCATTGAGGCAGACCCGCGCAGGTGCGACTTTCTCCGTCCGCTGGTGCCTGATATCATCTGCGCGCGCAGGGACGACCTTGACGAGGAGATTCGGCGCCGCGCGCCAGCAGGCGTGGACATCGTGTACGACACCGCGGGTGACGCGGCTGCCACCGACCGCATGGTGAAACTGATGCGTCCTCAGGGGACACTCCTTCTGCAGGCGCAGTACTTTGACCGCGAGAGGTGCGCCATTGACCTTGACCAGATCAAGATACGGGAGATTACGGTGCGCACGACTATCTCCATAGACGACATCGACTTCTTCGAGACGCTCTCGGCCATCCGCAGACGCATCATCCACATTGCGCCCCTCATCACCCATCGTTTCCAGCTGAAGGACGCGCTTGCGGGATTTCAGATGCTCCTTGCTGCCGAACCGTTCAGCATGGGGATGGTCATCCACTGGGAGAGTGCCTCTTTCGGCTGAGAGACCCTGCGCGTGTTGCAGGCGCCCGGCGCTCACAGTCCCAGGTCGCCCGCAATGCCCTTCATCGCGTTCAGGCAGATTTCGATGAACTTCTCAAGGGGGATGTTCAGTCCGTCAGGCCTGCTGCACATCGCCACCTCCTGCCTGCGCGTCCCCGCGGCAAACCGTGGCTCCTTGAGAAACCTCTTGACGACGGAGGAAAGTTTCACGTCCGCGAGTTTCCGGGAAGGGTAGACGAGCGCGACCGCCACAATCAGGCCGGTCAAACTGTCCACGCAGAAGATTGCCCACTGCGCCTTCGTAGCCGGCTGGACGCCTGTCAGTTCCGGCGCGTGAGCGAGGACAATGCGCAGTACCCCGTCCGGTATGTCAAGCCCGTGTTTCGCAAGCGCTTCCCGCGTCTTTCTTGTGTGCTGCTCCTTGAACTCGCCGCCGTAGTCAACGTCGTGAATGAGTCCTGCCAGCACCCATTCGTCCCGTGACGGTTCCTCCTGCCCTATCTGTCCCTGCGCCTGAAGGTAGTCATAGATGCCTCCCATGCACGCCTCAACGGCAAGAGAGTGGTTGACGATGTTCGGGTCAAGTTCTGCCCTCAGCGCGTCAAGATACCTCTGTCGCTCGGTCATGCATCTCCTTCCTTCGGGTTGCGCAGGCAGATGCGTTCCACAGTGACCAGCAGAAGTTCAGCAAGAATCCGGCATACACTACCGGAAACAGAGGATGGTCCCATCCTCTTCCTGCAAGAAATCCGGCGTAGGAGTCGGTCAGACCGCAGCCGGGGCACCAGTGTAACACAGCCCTGACAGGGCACGGCCACTTGAATACCTCCGGCGCGGCGCAGCGGAAAAGCGCGACCCCCGTCCAGAGAAAAAACGGCAGGTTGTGCCCCAGGAGAATCTCCGTCCGCATCCGCCTGATCAGTTGCCTTCCAGCGGCTGGCCGTCGGCGTCCTTCAGGTTCTTCGTCGCAATCAGGATAAGGTCTATCAGCCACCAGATGCCGCATCCGCCAAGGGTAAGAAGTTTGAGGATGCCAAGCCCGATGTAGCCCATGTAGAAGCGGTCAATCCCCAGATTGCCAAGAAAGATGGAGAGGAGAAGCGCGGTGAGGAAGTTCCTCGGCTCACCCTGTGCCATGCCTGCCTCCCTTCGCGTCAAGACAAGACATGCTCAGGTTGACTGTACCATACGGTCGGACGGAGCGCAAAGGGATTGCGGCATCAGCGGCTCACGCGGGTGGTGCCGTCCCTCGCCTGGACGACGCGGACGCGGTCTCCCGCGGCGAATATTCCGTCTCTGTCCTTCTCCTGCACTACTACGATGTCCCTGCCGCTGTCCAGTTTCACCGTGATTTCAACCCCTTGCTTCTTTGTCACCCCTTTTTCAATCGCCGCGCCGGCAACCGCTCCGCCAATCGCGCCTCCCACCGTGGCGAGGTCTCTTCCAAGACCGCTGCCGATGTTCCTGCCGACCGCCGCGCCTGCAGCAGCGCCCGCAACTCCTCCTACCACGCCGGGTGTCCCCTCGATGACCACATCTCTCACGGACACCACCGTGCCGTAAGAGACCGTCATCTCCTTCCGGGCCTCATCCCGCGAGTAAGTGCTGCCCGTGAGCGTGCCTGCGCATCCGCTCAGAAGAAACAGCCCGCACAGACATCCGCATCCAGCAAGAAGAGCGTTTCTCATCTGTCACCTCCCTGTGTTCTGCATATAAGACGATTACGCGCCTCCAGCGGATGAGTGTTCGCCCTTCGTGAGAAGAGAGACACCCAGCTGCGCGGCGTCCAACCAGCGAATGCCGAGGCTCTCCTCCACAGATTCAATCACAGACCAGTCGTCGTCTCTGATAGGAAGCGTCGTCGCGCTGAAAAGCCCCGGCAGGGCGCCGTACCGGGTGCGCTGGAGAAGTTCGATTCCGAGGAGTATGCCCTTTGCCGTCTGGTACGCCACTCCGTTGATGCGCAGGGTCTCCCACAGCAAACGGTGGTCTGCCGTCCACGCGAGCGCCCTGGTCTCCTGCGACGAAGCACACCGCACGCTCACAAGGACGGTATCTGTGCCGGTAAGGGGGGTGTCCGCGGGCGGCACGCAGAGCGTGTTCATCGCAGCCTCAACGGTTCCGTCGAGAACCCGCATCACCTCGTCGCTCAAGGTGTAGGAAAATCCCGCCCACCCGACATCAGGGAGAAGATGCATATTCCAGATATCCTCGTGCGCAACCAGCCGGGCAGGAAGAGCCCTTTCCGCCCAGCGCACCTGAATCTTCTGCGCGCCCGGGGTCTCCTTCTCTGCGGGAAGCCCTCCGTCCACCCACAGGGACGGGGAGAGCATCGTCTCTTCTATCAGTGTTCTTGGAGACCAGCCGACCGGCACGCCAGCCGTATGGGAGGCGGCGCGCAGAGTATCATGCTCGGCAACGAGAATCTCGCATGGTCCGTTGCGCCCTGCGCGCAACAGGCGCCGCGCAACCAGTTCCACCAGCCCGGGGTTGATGCCGAAGCAGACAAGTTGTGGCCGCGGGGTCGGAAACGGCGTGTACGCGTACGGCATCAGGACGCTGTATCTGAACTCGTCGGGCATATGGGAGGGAGTCGGCGCAGCGGAGTCAATGTAGGCAATATCCAGACAACCACACTCTTTTCGAACTCTCACATTGTCAATCCCCGGGCAGAGATTGACGAAAAGCGCGGGCGGCGGGATGTCCTGAATCAGCATCGTGAGAAACGACGGGTCGGTAATGTCTCCTTCGTACTTCGCAAACCCGTCAGCCGCATTCTGCACCAGCGCCTCAGGCGACTTATCCGCGACCGCAACGCGGTCAAAACTCCGAAGCGTCTCAGTGCCAAGTTTCAGAACCGCTGACCCGACGGTTCCGCAACCGGCAATCACAAGAGACCTGTAGTTTCCCGACACCCTGCCCTCCTTTCAACATACGCTGCTGCTTCCACTGGGGAAAACCGCTGTTGTGTCCGCACCGCGCGGGACTGTCCCGGATGGCCGGACGCCGCGCACAGCGGCACACAGGAAGCGCTGCGACAGGGGAGACGCGGACTGTCAGAAATCCTGCGGGGAAGACGGACGGGAAAACTCAGGACATCAAGAGACACGACGCCGCACGCCGGCACCAATGCCACAGGCGCGCAGCCAGCCACACAAAGACCCGCACTCCGAGAAACCTTCTTCATCATCTCCTGACGCGCGGAAACCGCCTCGTGTCATCTTTCGCCTTTCGTGATGCGCTTACTTTGATAATACCCTATCCCTCTGGATTTCGCAACAAGAATGCACGACCTCGCAAACGGCACAACCGATGCGGAGAGAGCAGGATTCGGCGGTCTGCCCTGCGCTCCGACTCATGCGGGGCGGTTCACCCCCGGGCCGCCTCACACAAAGAAGAGTGCGAGGCTACCCGGCTGCGCTCACCGACTCGCGCGGCTTGCCTGGCGAACACTCCTTATTCGTCGCGTTGGTAACCCGGCGGCCGCGCTCACCACCGCTCGTTATTCCTCGCGGTAGCACCCTTTCGAATCCTGCGTTTCAATGAAGTATGCAATGCGGAGAGAGCAGGATTCGGCGGTCTCCGCTGCGCTCCGACTCGGCCATTCGCCCGTTCGGCGCTCCTCCTCGTCGCGCCTCACAACACGGGCTCCTTTCGAATCCTGCTTTTCAATGAAGTATGCAATGCGGAGAGAGCAGGATTCGAACCTGCGGTACCCTGACGGGTACAGCCGCTTTCGAGGCGGCCGCTTTCGTCCACTCAGCCATCTCTCCGAACGACGCAAGCGTATCTCCCATTCCCCGCTTTCTACCTCTTTGCTGCGCCGCCTCTCCCACGGCTCTCGGCGGCCGGTTGCTGCCGCCATGCTCCGGCGGCAGCGGTCTCCTCGTGAGAGATGCACGGAAGTACCCCTTCGTCGGCTCGTCCACTCAGCCATCTCTCCGAACGACGCAGACCTGCCTGTATATGATACTTCGATGGCATCTTTGAAGCAACACCCCCTGCGTGCTGTTGCGCCTCACTGTTTCCTGTTCTACAATCATCTTCGTGGAGACCCTGTCGCGGCTTTTTGACCTGTTCCCCGTCTTCTTTATCGTCGTCTGGATAGCAAGCGTCATCGTCACGATTCTTGTCGCGAGAAGAAAAGCGGCTGGCACCCGCAATCTGTCGCATAAACTACCCACTGGACTGCGCGCGCCGCATCCAGATACGACGACCCTGCCCCATCTGGCCGCAGGCGAATCCGTCGCGGCGGAGTACGGTAACATCCAGACATCATTCCTCGGACTTGCCCCTGCTTTCTGCTCGGTATTTCTCATACAGACGCAGGCAGGAAAGGATCTGGCGTTTGTCTTCGCGCCTGTCCAGAGCGATTCAGGCCCTTCTCAGTACCGGCTCGGATACGCAGGATGCAAGCACCTCCAGAACATCCTCGGCACGGATGAGCGCGCGTTCCGGGCGCAGTCCCACCTGCTCGGGTACGTCAACCCGGCGGGCGCCAGCGTTTCAAAGGGGATAAAATGGGCAATGCGGACGCTTTTCCGCTTCGCCATTCTCGCCGATTTCGGCGTGATTGAAGACACATCCGCGCAACTTCCGGCTCTGCCCGGACAGGCGCGCAAACAGTCGCGTACCGCCGCGGCGATGATATGGAAGCGGAACGAGGATATGTTTCTTGTCCTTGTCTTCCGCAGCCGCGGCACCAGTCCCTCTCTCGGCATCCACCTCTTCGCTGAGTCCGGACGCGGCGCGCTGAGAACCGTGCTGCACCATGCGCTCGGCGCGGGATAGCGCCACAAGACAGACGGACACGGGCCGGGCTTGATCAAGCCCCTGTCTCACAGGTAACTGCGCAGCACCTTGATGTCGTGCGGCAGTACCACCTCTGGAGGCCATGCCTTGATGTACTCTCCTGACAGGTACCCGTCGTAGCGTATCGAGTTCAGCAGGCGCACGGCCGTCCGGTAGGGGATCTTTCCCTCTCCCATCAAGGCAAGCGTGGGACTTCTCTTTTCGTCGTATCTGCCGTCGTGGATATGGCAGTGGCTCACAAGGTCTCTCACCTCGGCGAACGCCTGTTCGATGGTCATCCCCTTCGTGTAGGGGTGCATGATGTCCCAGTTGACCCGGATGAAGGGGCTTTTCGCCATCCGCACCGCCCTCGCGCAGTCGTCTGCGCGCATAAAGTGGTCGTGGGTCTCCATACAGACGGCAACCTGCGCCTGTTCCGCGGCGCTCTTGATGAGGGACAGCCCCTCCGCGGCATATCTGATGGCATCGTCCATTGAGATGTCCGCATCCGGTTTCCCGCCGAAAATGCGCACCCGTGCGCACCCGATGTCCGCTGCGAGTTCAATGAACCGTCTCGTCAAGGCAACCTGCTCGGCGCGCTTTGCCGCATCGACCTTGCAGCACTGGATTGAGGTGGCGATGCAGGCGCACTCAATCCCGCTGTCAGCAAACGCCTTTCTGATGCTCCTGCGCTCGGCGGCGGACGTCTCCAGTTCCACGCCGTGCCTGTGCTGCGCCTGCGCGCGCGGCTCAATGCCCTCGTACCCGTACCTGTTTGCCATCTCAAGCATCTCTGCCAGTGTTGCCTCAGGACAACTGAAACTCATAAATGAAAACTTCATTCGTCCTCCTTTCCGGGTGATTGTCTCGGGCCAAACAGAGCCGTGCCGATGCGTACCATCGTCGCGCCCTCTTCCACCGCAACTTTCCACGAACCGCTCATCCCCATGGACAGGTGCTTCATCTGGAGGCCGGGCAGGGAGAGACGGCTGAACCGCCTGAACAAATCAGCGGTCAGCGCAAAGTAGGGCCGAGCCCCCTCCGCGTCATCCGTCAGCGGTCCCATCGTCATCAACCCCTCGATTGTGAGCCCGGGCAGGCCGCAGACAGCGCGGAGGAAATCCTCTGCGTCTTCAGGGAAAATCCCGGATTTGTGCGGTTCTCTGCCACTATTAATCTCGACAAGCACTGGCAGGGACATCCCCCGGCGCACACAGACGCCGGAGAGCGCTTCTGCCAGACGTACTGAGTCAAGGGTCTGAACCATTTCGAACACATCTACTGCCTGCCGGGCCTTGTTCCGCTGAAGATGGCCGATACAGTGCCACCGGACAGAACCGCCGAGCACGGCACGGTGGAACGCCGCTTCCTGCACGTAGTTCTCGCCGATGACCTCCACTCCAGCGGAGACCGCCTCCTCAATCTCTCTGACAGACCTCCCCTTTGCCGCCGCGACAAGCGTGACGGACGCAGGCAGTTCCGCCAGTATTTTTCTCGCGTTGTCAGCAATGCTCATCGGAAGTATTGTAGTCCGTTTCCTGTGTCCAGTGAAATCGCCAGATGCGCAGCAGAAAAAACGCCGGTTGCCTGAGCACGCGTTCCGGGATACAATCCCCCAGACAGGGAGGCGGCATGGGAACGGGAAAACGCCGCGCCTCACACGTGTGGCAGTCCGCGATCGGCAGCGTGTGCCTGTTCGCAGGCATTCTCACGTCGAGCGTCGCAGGACTGGCTGACACCGTTGCGCAGAAGAGCGTCTCTCAATACGGCATCACCTGGGAGTTTGACAGGGAGTACACCACAGGACGGTTTGCGAACGGCGACTGGTGGGTTTTAGGACCTGTCACCATCACCCGAATCACGCCTGACTTCGACGGCAGGAAGAACGGCTGGGAGGTCAATCCTGCCGTCAACGGAAAGCAGGGGCTTCACGCAGGCGCGGATTTTGACTCCTCCCTTGTCCCCTCGCTACCGTACACGGCAAGAGGAACCGTCTCCATCGTGAAGACCGTTGCCAGCGGAAGGGAGATGCCTCTCATCAAGACAGCGGCGGTGCTGACGGTGGTGGAGACCGCCCCCGAGGCGGATGGGTCCGCGGTCTTCCGCCCTCCGTATGTGGGCACAGAGAAGCCGTTTTACCGCGTGGCGGATTTGAAGACGGGGCTTCTGCCTGCCTATCCGCCCGTCTCTCCGATGCCAACCCTTGCGTCCATCGAGCAGACATTCTCAGGGCTCCGTCTTGACCACAAGGATGGCGCCATCGGCAGGGCGCTTCGGCCGCAGGACAGCATGTCCGACTACCAGCCGGCCAACACCCCGGCGTACAACGAGGGAGCGCTGCGGCTGATGGTGAACGATGACATCAAGGAGAAGATGCCCGCGCTCATCAAGTACATCCAGCACGGGATAGACAAGATTCACACCATCTACCTCGGCCAGACATGGCCTGACGGCGGCGGACATCAACCCGGACACCGGATTGTGCCGGCATTCACGGCGGTGCTCCTCGACCTCCCGCACGCGAAGCAGATGCTGCGAGAAGCGACCTTTTTCCACGGAAGCAGGTGGTTCTGGCGGGGGAAAAACGGGATGGTGCTCTGGGGACAGCCGAGTTCCGAGAAAGCGTACTGGGACTACATCATCGCAGGCCGCGGCAACCGCTCCAACAGAGACCCGTACGGCTACATTGACGGCGGAAAGGTCACCGAGGGCGCGTATCAGGTGATCACCTCGCAGGCGCACAAGGGCGAGATCCTCGCCACTATCCTGATGCCAGCTCTGAAGGAGGCGTGGAATCCAGTGGAGTGGCAGATGGTGAAAGAGTATGTGGAACGGTGGGTCTCCGTCGGGCAGTGGGCGCAGCCAGACCCCATCGCTCCGTACGATGGGAAGCCGGAGAACTACGGGGTCACCTACGGACCTGACCCGAAGCACGCCGGACAGCCGATACCGGGAGCGGGAAGGTTCCCCGAAGCCCACGGCACACACAAAGACGGCGGACAGTACCGCAGCGCCTTCGTCGCCGCAATGTGGGACGCGTACAAGGAGAAGGCGGAGAAAGGAGGGGTCAGGTGATGCGCTGCGCGCTCGGGATTGATTTCGGGACCAACTCTGTACGGGCTGTCATCGTGGACCTCGCGGGAGACCAACTTGCCTGCGCGGTCTGTGCCTACCCTTCCGGAGAGGAGGGGGTGATTCTCTCAGACACAGACCCGCGCCTTGCCCGGCAGAACCCCGCCGATTACCACGCCTGTCTTGTCCGCGTCGTGAAGGAAGCGGTTTCCCGGGCGAAAAAACGCAGAGGGTTTTCTGCCGCATCCATCATCGGAATCGGCGTGGATACCACGGGCAGCACGCCTATCCCCGTGGACGAACGGCTCGTGCCGCTGTCCTTCCGCAGGGAGTTTCAGGGCAACCTCAACGCGCTGGCGTGGCTGTGGAAAGACCACACGGCCACGGCGGAGGCGGAGGAGATTACCGAAACCGCCCGCAGAATCCGTCCTCAGTACCTCAGCAGAATCGGTGGCGTGTACTCCTCGGAATGGTTCTTCTCCAAGATTCTCCGCCTTGCCCGCGCCGACCGGAAGGTGTTTGACCGCGCCGCCAGTTTCGTCGAGTTTGCCGACTACATCCCCGCGCTTCTTACCGGCGTCTCCTCGCCCTCCGGCGTCGTCCGCAACATCTGCGCGGCGGGGCACAAGGCGCTCTACGACGAACGGTGGAACGGACTTCCTGACGACGAGTTCCTTGAAACGCTTTCGCCGGCATTCAAGGGGCTGAGGAAGCGGCTCTACGAGCGCGCATACCCGGCGGGCACACGCGTTGGGGGGCTGTGCCACGAATGGGCAAAACTGCTCGGGCTTCCGGAAGGCATCGCGGTCTCCGCGGGCGCGTTCGACGCGCATATGGGAGCGGTCGGGGCAGGCGTCAGGCCGGGCGTGCTGGTCAAGATTCTCGGGACCTCGTCCTGCGACATGACTGTTGCACCGAAGGAAGCCCGCCTGCCGGACATCCCGGGCGTCTGCGGCATCGTGCCCGACTCAATTGTCCCCAACTTTTACGGCATCGAGGCAGGGCAGTCGGCGGTGGGAGACATCTTCTCGTGGTTCCTCAAGAGGTTCCTTCCGAGAAGAAGCGCCGACCCTTTCCGCGCCTACCAGCAGAGGGCGGCGCGAATGAAGCCCGGCCAGAGCGGGCTTCTGTGCCTTGACTGGCACAACGGCAACAGGTGCGTCCTTGTGGACCAGAAACTCACCGGCGCAACGTTCGGACTCACCCTGTCAACCCGGCCGGAAGAGATGTACCGGGCGCTCATCGAGGCAACAGGGTTCGGCGCCCGAGTCATCATCGAACGGATGGAGGAGTACGGCGTGTCAATAGACACGCTGGTGGCGGCTGGAGGCATTGCGGAGAAAAACCCGCTTCTCCTGCAGATATACGCCGACATCACCGGCAGGGAAATCCGGCTGTCCGCCTCCCCGCAGACCTGCGCGCTCGGAGCCGCGCTTTTCGGAGCGGTTGCCGCAGGCGGATACGCCAGCGTGGAGGAAGGGCAGCGCCGCCTGTGCCGGTTCAAGAGGACGGTCTACCGCCCTGTCGAGCACCACCGCAGAGTATACCAGCGGCTCTACCACCTCTACCGTCAGGTTCACGACGCATTCGGAACACAGTCGCCCCCTGCATCGCTGTGTTCCGTGATGAAGGAACTCCTTGCGATTCAGGAGGAGGCGTCCCGATGAACCGCTGCCTGTGCAGGCAGGTGTGGAAGGCAAATCTCTCCCTCTGGGAGCACGGCCTTGTCTTCGGCACGCAGGGGAATGTCAGCGGCATCGACCGCGACGCAGGAGTTGTCTACATCAAGCCGAGCGGCGTGCCGTACGAGGACCTGTCTGAACGCGCGATTGTCACTGTCTCTCTGGACGGGTCTATCCTTCGGGGGACGATGCGTCCGTCCGTGGACACCGTCCACCATCTCGCCCTCTACCGGCACATCCCATCTGCCGGCGGGGTCTGCCACACGCATTCGCGGTTCGCGACTGTCTTCTCGGTACTGGAGATGCCGGTGCCAGTGCTGACCACCGGCCACGCGGATGTGTTCGGCCAGGAAATCCCGGTCGCGCCCTACGCCGACAACACCGGCGACGCGATCGCGCGGGCGTTCCTCGCGGCGCACCGGAAGACATCCTGCCCCGCGGTCATCCTTGCCCGGCACGGGCTGTTTGCCGTGGGCAACACCCCTGAAAAAGCGGCTTTCCACGCCCTGATGGCGGAGTACTGCGCAGCGGTGTCATACTCCGCGCTGGTCGCCGGCGCGCTTTTAGGCAGGAAGATAGTCGCTTTGCCCGAGGAGGAGATTCGCGTCTGGTACGAGCGGTACCACTCGCCGCGGTACGGACAGGCAACAGGAGGGACAGATGCCGCGCGTCTTCCGGTGCGTCAGAACAGACGGCGCCGTCGCGATTGACGGACAGATGAGCGAGCCGGCGTGGCAGAAAGCGCCCGTCGTCTCCGACTTCGTTGCGTGGGACTCTGCCGGCAAGTTGCGGCCGGCGTTCAGCCAGACCAGAGTGCGCGCGATGTGGGACGACGCGCACCTCTACATCGGCGCCGAACTGGATGACAGGGATATCTACGCGATGAAAACCGAACCCCAGAGCACCACCTGGGACGACGATGTGTTCGAGGTGTTCCTCAAGCCGCGCAGAGACCTTCCCCACTACTACGAGTTCCATGTCACCCCGCGGAATGTGACCCTTGAACTGTTCATCCCCCGCAGGAGGTGCGGGAGCATCGAACGGTTCTACTTCTCCTCGGGGATGCGCAGCGCGGTCACCCTCAGGGGAACGCTCAACGACTGGAGAGACATCGACGAGGGATGGACCGTTGAGATGGCGATTCCGTTTGCCGCGTTCCGGCAGACCGCGGGCGCACCGCAGGTCGGGGATGAGTGGCAGGTGGCGTTCTGCCGGTACGACTATTCCTATCACCTCCCTCCGGAACTGCCCGACGGGGTGGAGTGCTCCACGTCCGCGCGGCTGTCCGTGCGCAGTTTCCACCGCCACGAGGAGTATGATACCCTTGTCTTTGAAGAGTAATCGAAGCGGGTGCGCGACAGAAAGGAGATGCCATGGAGATCACCTATGAGGAGTTCAAGAAGATGGACCTGCGCGTCGGAAAGGTGGTTGCCGTTGAAGAGCATCCCAATGCCGACAAACTCTACATCCTGACAGTGGACATCGGGACCGAGCAGAGGCGGTTGGTCGCGGGCATCAAGCAATGGTACGGGAAAGACGACCTGACCGGCAAGACGGTTGTCGTCCTCGTCAACCTCGGTCCGAAAACCATCAGAGGGGTGGAGAGCAGGGGGATGATTCTTGCCTCACTCGCGGGCAACTCGCTGGCGGTGCTGACGACAGACAGGGACATCCCCCCGGGAACCCCTGTCTCCTGATGCGGGTTACTGCCGTTGAACGGCGCGAAACGCCTTCGGCAGCGCCTCGATGATGTCGGAGGCGATGAGCGACTCTTCGCTGCCCTGGCGCGCCGCGATGTCCCCGGCAAGGCCGTGAAGGTAGACGCCGAGCCGCGCCGCCCTGAACGGTTCAATACCCTGCACGAGGAAACTGCCTATCGTTCCGGCAAGGACATCGCCGCTTCCCGCCGTTGCCATTCCAGGATTGCCCGTGAGGTTCACAAAGACCTGCGCGCCGTCCGTCACGACCGTGTGGTGGCCTTTCAGCACCACAAAGACCCCGTGCTTTTTCGCGAAATCTCTGGCAACCTTCTCCCGTTCCTCATCCGAATCGCCGACCGCCCTGCCCAGGAGCCGACGCATCTCGCCGGCATGGGGCGTCAGCACAAGCGGGACCTTCACCCGCTTGAGCAACCGCACATCCTCGGCAAGGATGGAGAGCGCATCTGCGTCGACAACGGTGGGCACGGTGAGCGCCGTCAGAAGCCGCCTGACAAAGACCGCCGTCTCCCTCTGCCGGGAAATCCCGGGGCCCACCAGCAGCGCGCGCGACCGCGCCTCCGTACACGCGATGACCTGCTCGACCGCATCCGGACTGACGGTCCGCTCCGCCGTCTCAGGCAGTCCAGCGGTCATCACCTCGGTCAGCTTTGATTCCACCACGTCGGCAAGGCTGCACGGCACCGCCACGGTGACAAGCCCGCATCCTGCCCTGAGCGCCGCTTTGCCCGCAAGGCACACCGCGCCGGTCATTCCAGGGCTGGCGCCGACAATGAGCAGGTGCCCGTAGTTGCCCTTGTGCGTGTTTGGATGCCGTCTGCTCAGCGTCAGGTCTCTCATATGGCGCCGCCTCAGCCGCCGTCAGGCGCTCCCGCCGGCAGCTTGCCCTCCTGTATCGTATACCAGACAGAATGCGACTGCAAGCGTCTCGGTGTGGGAGATGGAAAGGGAGAATCGGCGAGTCGCCAGCCATCCGGCTGAAACGCCGGGCAGGCGTCCCACAGACGGTTTGCCTGTTGCCTCTCGCGTGATGCTCACCTCGCAAAACCGCACGCGTCTTCCCAGCGCTCTCGCAAGAGCCCGCTTGGCGGCAAGTTTCCCTGCCAGAGTAGTGCGTTTGCCTCTGCTTTCCCGGATCTCTGCCGCGGAGAAGAACCTGCGAAGCGCGTTGCGCGCACACAACGTCTCAATCTCGCGGGTCTCCACGGCGGCAAGACCGCATCGGACCATCAGGCGGGCGGGGCAGGGTTCACATTGACCACAGTCCTGCCGTCACGGCAGACAAACTCCACGACTCCGTCAACCAGACTGAAGATGGTGTAGTCCCTTCCGAGACCGACCCCTCTGCCCGGCTTGATGCGGGTGCCCTTCTGCCTCACGATGATGCTGCCAGCAGTCACCCGCTGGCCGCCAAACACCTTTATCCCCGGCCTTTTTGCGTTTGAATCCCGTCCGTTGCCCTGTTTCTTGCGTCCCATATCAGCGTATTATACCCGAATTCTGAATTTGGTCAAAACCTCTCCCGTCCATTCTCAGGAACCCGGCAGAGCCCTCACAATCATCGAAGGGTCGCGCGGACCGCCAAAGGTTCTGTCAAACGCCTGCCTCATCTCAGCCAGGACTGAGGCGTGCGCGGGGTCGTTCACCCAGTTTTTCGTCTCGTACGGATCCAGCACAAGGTCTGCAAGTTGCTCTGCGCTCGCGCCAAGGTCGTACCTGGCATACTTGAACCGCTCGAAGAACACCCCCCTTCCGACAGGCGCCTCCACAGGCAGGCAGTCGCGCCAGTCGCACTGTCTGCCTTCCAGAAGAGGACGCAGAGACCTTCCGAACGGCAGCGAGGGAACCTCGGCGCCCGCGTAGTCGCACAGCGTCGGCAGAAGGTCAAGTCCGTTGGAGACAAGTTTTCGCTCCACCCTCCCCGGGTTTTCTCCTGCTGGCAGGCGTATGATAAGCGGGACCCGGCACGCCTCCTCGTAGAGGGTGGACTTATGCTCCATCCTGTGGCTGGCATCCATATCTCCGTGGTCGCTGGTGAAGACCACGAGGGTGTTCTTCTCAAGTCCTGTCTCCCGCAGCGCGTCAAGCACCTTTCCTATCTGTCCGTCCACCCGCTCTGTCAGCCGGCAGTACGCCCATCTGTGCTCCCTCCACCTCTTTTCGCTCCACTCCCTGCGCGCCTTCTCCCGGAAAGGGCGCCAGTCCAGCATCAGACGGAGCGCCTCCGGCTCGTCTTCCTGCACCTCAAAGTTCGGCGGCAGCACAGGACACAGGCGGGCGAAGAACTCCTCCTCGCCGACCCCTTCAGGGCGACGCAGTGCCGCATCAAGTTCCGCAATCTCCTGAGTTCCGCGCCTCACAAGGTCTCTCTCCCGTTCGTCCTGCAGGGAGTCCCGGATGGCCATATAGCAGATGTCGTGCGGATTGATGAAGGAGGCGACAAGTAAGAATGGACGGGCGTGTCTCTTCCGCAGGAATGCGGCGCAGAACTCGGCAAGGATGTCCCGTTCGTCCTCGCAGACAACCTCAAATCCAAGGTCTTCCGCGGTCATCAGGGGAAGGTGCTGCTTGCCGGCGTAGAACGCATCGTATCCAGCGCAACGGACACGGTAGCCGAGCCCGCCGCGCACCACCTTCTCCGCAATCGGAGGCAGCCCCTTCACGACATTGCTCACCATGCCGATGACGCTCGGCATCAGTCCGGTCATCAGACTGAATCTGGAGGGGATGCACACCGCGTTGGTGCAGTATGCACGGTCAAAACGCACCCCCTCGGATGCCAGCCGGTCCATCGCGGGCGTTGAGAGGAAGCGGTTTCCACTGCACCCCATCATGGACGCGCTCTGCTGGTCCGTCAGGATAAGAAGAATGTTCGGCTTTTCCATTCCACGTCCTCCCGGAGAGGAATAACTCTATCACGCGCGCAATCCACCCGCAAGGAAAAAGTTGAGGAATCAGTCCGCTTCTGGTATGCTGTACTCCTCAGTGGACAAGGAGCATCCAGATGGACGAACGCAGGCGCAAACGGCTGGAACACCTCATCAGGAACGAAGTGGAAGAAGTGATCAGGCGCGAGGTGTCTGACCCGCGCATCGGCATCTTTTCCATCACCTCGGTCAAAGTGACGCCTGATGTGAAGCACGCCGCCATCACCGTCAGTTTCCTCGGCCCGCAGGAAGAGCAGGAAAAGGCGCTGGAAGGCATCAGGAGCGCGCGGGGGTTTATCAGGCACAAACTGTCGCGCCGGCTGCCTCTGCGGTTTATGCCCGATATCTCGTTTGAACTTGACGAGCATGCCGAATACCGGATTGAGGCAATCCTCGCAGAACTCCACAGGGAGCACGATGAGGGACACCAGGGAGAAACTCGCTGAGTTTGTCAAGGCGGTCGTCCGCACCCTGCCGCCAGAGATACGGGACAGGTTTCCCGGAACCGCCGTGGTGCAGCCGGCAGGGAAGCCGGAATTCGGCGACTTCACCACCAACATCTGTTTCCGTCTCGCCTCGCCAGAGATGCCGCCCAGACAGGTCGCGCGGATCTTCCTCGAGGAAGCCAGACGCGCACTCCCGCGGTTTATCTGCCGGGTTGAGGAGCGAAACGGCTTCATCAACTTCTTCCTCTCGCCGGAATCCGTGCTGGAGGTCATTCCCGACATCCTCGCCGCAGGGCACCGGTACGGCTCTTCGTCCGCGGGAAACGGCACACGGGTGCTCGTTGAGTTCGTGAGCGCCAATCCGACAGGACCCTTGACCATCGCGCACGGCAGACAGGCCGCGCTCGGAGAGGCGATTGCGCGCATCCTGTGCTTCGCAGGGTACACCGCGCACAGGGAGTACTACCTCAACGACAGCGGCAGGCAGATGAAACTGCTTGGGGAGTCCCTGAAAGCGCGGTATGAACAGATCCACGGCAAAGACACCCCTGTTCCGGAAGACGGGTATCAGGGAGAATACCTGAAGGAGATTGCCCGGACCATCACACAACCGCCTGCCGGCAACGACGACTTTTTCCGCGCCTACGCGTGCGAGGCGATTCTTGGAACCATCCGGAAAGACCTCGCCGATTTCGGCGTAGCGTTCGACTCATGGGTCAACGAATCAGCGTTCCATGAAGCGGGGCTGGTCACGGCAACCATAGAACAGTTGAAGGAAAAGGGTCTTGTCTATTTTCAGGACGGCGCGTGGTGGTTCAAGTCAACCTCGTTCGGTGACGAGAAAGACAGGGTCGTGGTCAAGAGCGACGGGACGGTGACCTACCTTTTGCCGGACATCGTCTACCACCGCAACAAGATCTCCAGAGGATACCACCGGCTCATCACCCTCCTTGGTCCTGACCACCACGGGTATGTCCCGCGCCTTCGGGCGGCGGTGCAGGCGCTCGGATTTGATCCTGACCGCCTTCAGGTCATCATTGTTCAGCTGACGACGCTCTACCGGTCAGGCGAGAAGATGCGTATGTCCACGCGCAGCGGGGAGTTTATCACCCTGCGGGAACTGATAGACGAGGTCGGCTCGGACGCGGCAAAGTTCTTCTTCCTCTTCCGCCGGGCTGAGAGCCATCTTGATTTTGACCTTGATGTCGCCAAGAAGAGGTCACTCGATAACCCCGTGTTCTACCTGCAGTACGCGTATGTGCGGCTCCTCCACATCCTTGAGTACGCGAAGGAGCAGGGGTACCAGACGGACGCTCTCTCGAAGGCAGACCTTTCGCTCCTGAGCGAAGAGGCGGAACGGAACATGGCGATGCACCTCGGAACATTCCCTGACCTTGTCGAGCGGGTGAGCCGCACCCTTGAAGTTCATCTCATCGCCGAGTATCTTCTCGATCTCGCCCGCGGGTTCCACTCCTACTATCACGACCACCGGATTGTGGGAAGCAACCGGCGGCTCTCGGAGGCGCGGATTGCGCTGACGCAAGCGCTCCTTTCGGTGTTCTCCACCGCCCTTTCTCTCCTGAACATCTCGCTGCCCGACAGGATGTGAGACGGCAATCGGCTTTCGGACAGACCACGGCGGATGGCGAACAGGCAGGAGCCGCCGTGAACCAGGGAGACACCATGCACGGCACGCGCTACACCGGCGAGCACCTGCGGCAGATCAGGTTTCTCCTCGGTGGCATCGGGACAGGCAACATCTCCCTGGAAGGCCGCGGGAGTTTCACTGACTGGGAGATCTTCAACCGGCCAGGCAAGGGCAGGAAGCCATGCCTGACTTTTGTCGGCCTGCGCGTTCAGATCGGGAAGGAACCACCGCTTTTCCGCGTGGTGGCCCGGCAACCGTTGCCTCCCTACGAGGGGAGCCAGGGATTCCCCCGTCTTCAGGCGGCGGGCATGCCGCACTTCCACGAAGCGGTCTTCACCAACAGATTCCCTTTCGCGCATATCGCCTTTCGCGAACAAGGGTTCCCGCTCGCCGTCTCCCTTGAGGCCTTCTCTCCGTTCATCCCTCACGACGCGGACGCGTCAGGTCTGCCCGTCGCGGTGCTCACCTACCGGCTGGAGAATCTCCGCAACGTTCCGGTCACCTACTCCCTCGCCTTCGCCATGATGAACCCGGTCGGTTCTGACGGAACTGATGACCTCGCCGACCTCTGGGGCACCTGCTTCGGCGGGAACATCAACCGGGTCCGCGAGGGCGCTGGCCTCCGAGGACTCTTCTTCTCATCGGACAAACACCGCCCTCCGGGTCCCCGCCACGGCAACATCTCGCTCGTGACCGACCACCCGGACACCACCATCAGGAGGGACCTGGGCTCGCGCAGTGCGACCCGCCGGGGTATTCTGTCCCAGGAGGAGTGTGAGTTCTGGCGTGATTTCGAGGACGGCAGGTTCACGGACACCGACACCGGCCCGTCGCCGGACGGCCGCACGAAGGCCGGCTGCGTGTGCGGCCACGGAAGGCTGGCTCCCGGCGAAGCCCAGAGTGTCAGGTTCATCGTCGCGTGGTATTTCCCCTGGCGGGTTAACACGTGGGGCATGGACACAGAGGTGCGGGGGAAGCGGCTGAAGAACTACTATGCGACGAGGTTTGCCGATTCCTTCGCGGTCGCGTGCTACTTCAAGCGACATGAGCGAACGTTGAGCGACGGGAGCAGAACCTTCTCCCGCGCGTTCTTCTCTTCGACCCTGCCTCCGGAAGTGCTCAACACGGTGAGCAGCCAGTTGACGGTCATCCGTTCTCCAGTGTGCTTCCGCACCAGTGACGGAAGGTTCTACGCATTTGAAGGGGCGTCCGACTGCGCGGGCTGCTGTCCGCTCAACTGCACGCATGTGTGGAACTACGCGCAGGCGCTCGCTTTTCTTTTCCCCGAACTCGAGCGCTCCATGCGGCGAACCGACTACCTCGAGAATACCGACGCGCGTGGCGCCATGGCCTTCAGGACAAACGTTCCCCTCGGTATCAAGCGCTGGGAGTTCAAGCCGGCCGCCGATGGGCAGATGGGCACGCTGCTGCGTCTCTACCGGGAGTGGCGCCTCTCCGGCGACACCGACTTCCTCCGCGAACTCTGGTCAAGAGCGAAGGCAACCATCCGTTTCGCCTGGACCGCCTGGGATGTAAACCGCGACGGGCTCATGGAGGGAGAACAACACACCACCTACGACATCGAGTTTTTCGGCGAGAACCCGCTCACGTCGCTTTTCTCCCTCGGTGCCCTGAAAGCTGCCATCGAGATGGCTGAGTTTCTCGGGGATGCCGACTTTGCAGGCGAGTGCCGCGCCATCCTCCAACGTGGACGCAGAACGGTCGTCTCGCGCCTCTGGAATGGAGATTACTTCATCCAGACCTGCCGCATGAAGCCCCTGCCGCCCTTCCAGCACCAGAGAGGGTGCCTCGCCGACCAGATCCTCGGAGAGTTACTCGCAACAGTCGTCAACCTCGGCGGTCTTATTCCTCCGGCATATGTCCGCAAGACGCTCGCCTCAATCCTGCGGTACAACTTCAGGGACGATTTCTCGGAGTTTGAAAACAGGAATGAACGCGTCTACGCCATCGGGAACGAGGCAGGACTCCTCATGTGCACCTGGCCACGTGGCGGCAGACCGGAGATACCGGTTCTCTACGCCGACGAGGTGTGGACCGGAACCGAGTTCCAGGTGGCCACCCACCTCGTCTTCCAGGGCATGACCGACGAAGCGCTCAGGCTCGTGCGGGCTATTGAGCGGCGCTACGACGGACTCAAACGCAACCCATTCGACCACCTTGAGTGCGGACACCACTACGCCCGCGCCCTCTCCTGCTGGGGGCTGCTGCTTGCATACCCCGGGTTCTGGCATGACAACGTCAGGAAAGACCTCTTCTTCCGTCCCGCGGTTGCGGAAAACCCCTTCTCCTGTTTCTTCGCCGCCGGCACCGGATGGGGAACGCTCCGGCGGGTGCGCCGGCGGAGACGCGAGGTAACGAAGGTCCGACTCTTACACGGCTGGCTGGACGTGCGGCGCATCATCTTCGCAACGGCGGGCTTCCCGCGGACGCGCGCCATCCGCGCAACACTCGGCGGCAGACCTCTCCACGCTGCGTGGACCGACGGCGCGGCTTCAGTGGAGGTCTCCCTCGCCGACGAGGTACGACTCACCCCCGGCAGGACGTTCTCCCTCACGCGGACGCTCGCCTCACGACGGCAAAAGGCGCTCCCTGAGCGCACAGGCGTCAGCGGTCGCGGATGAGGCAGGAGGCGGACAGGTTGGCCGGTATGTTCGTGAGCGCGGTGCGGGTTCTCGGGTCCCGGTAGCCAGAGACGCGCTCGGCCGTCCCGAGCGCCCGGTTGACCGCCTCCATAAACAGTTCCCTGACATACTTTCCCACGATGGAGGCGAGGCAGGCGAGCGCGGATGTTTCCTCCACATCCCTCCGGAACGACACGGCGATGCGCGCGTCTCTGTGGATCAGATATTGCGACACATCCGCTGTCTCGCGCAGCGCCGAAACCGCCGCGTCAGGGAATCTGTCCCGCAGGCGCTTTCCGTAGTACCGCATCCCTCCCACCCTGCCCGCATCCACCGTCGCGCCGTCTTCCGCCATCTCCTGTATGAGCGCTGAGAACGCCTCGAAGTTGATGGCGCTCTTTGCGGTTCCTGCGGCAAAGCAGGCGTTCAGCTCCGCCGGGCAAACGATGCGGCTGGAGATTCTCAGCGAATGGCACCCGTTCGATGCCAGCCATCCGTTGAGCAGCGCTGCCATCTCCTCTATGTCGGCGCGGCGCGCCCAGACGACAGAGGAAGGCAGGAGGTCCCAGCAGAACGGATGAGCCGCGCCGCAGCCTGTCTTGCCGGTGAGCATGCGAAGGAAGTCGGCAGGGGCGTCGGGAGCGCTGCCGTGTGCCAGACGCGCCGCCGCCAGAGCCGTCGCCTCGATTCTCCTGAAACTCGCCTCTTGCCCGGGATGGAACACGCGCTTGCTGTCCGCAAGGACCGGGTGGAATGCCGGCGGGCAGCGGCCGCGCACAGAGACGCCAGTGGCAACAAAGGGCCCAAGCACCGGACCCAGACCGTTTTCGTCAATCCCGACCCAAGTCATGACGGACGCACAAGCACAAGAGCCGCACCAAGGATGAGAACAATCGCAAAGACCTTCCGCAGCCGCCCGCGGTCTGTGCGCATGCTGACGCGCGCTCCCAGAGGGGCGCACAGCACCGCCGGAATGGCAACGAGAAAACCGACGGGAAGGTCCACAAGTCCCGCCGCAAGGTATGCGGTCAGCCCGGAGACCGAATTGAAGAAGACCGCGGACAGCACAGTCCCGACGCACACCCTCATTGGGACGCACACGAACAGATGGAGAAGCGGAACCATCAGGATGGCGCCACCTACCCCGCACATCCCGGCGATGATGCCTCCAAAGATGCCGATAGAGACGATCTTCCACAGGGGGAAACGCGCGCACGCCCATTCCTCATCGCTCGCGTCTCCCTGTTTCAGAAACATCGGCACCGCAAGGCCGCCGGTGACAATGACGAAGATCGTCTTGACGAAAAGGTCCGGCAGGTGCGTGGTGATCTGCGCGCCGACCTGCGTGGCAAGCATGCCGGAAAGAATCACGACGACGGCAACCCGGAAGTCCACCTGCCGTCCTTTTAGATGCGTGAGGAACGCCGAGAGCGCGGGCAGCACCATCACCAGCAAACTTGTGCCGATCGCCTTCTTGATGGGCAAACCGAAAAAGTAGAAGAAGACAGGCACATAGATCGAGCCGCCGCCGATGCCTGTCAGGCCCGAGGCGAACCCTGCGCACGACCCGAGTACCAGCGCTTTGAGCGCAACTACCAGATATGCCATCGTCAGGATTGTACCGCCCGGACGGGAAAATGGCAACGCGGTCGTCCAGATGGTATAATTGGTAATGCGCTTTTCCGTGACGGTCAAACCGCGCGCACGGCATGCGAAACTGTTGCGGGACGGCTCTCACCTTACCGTCTGGGTTGATGCCCCTCCGGTAGACGGGCGCGCGAACGAACGGCTCGTGGAACTGATTGCCGAGGCGCTTGGTGTTCCGCGCCGCGCGGTTCGGATTCAAACCGGACACGCGGGCAGGAAGAAACTGGTGGAGGTTGACGCGTGACGGCAAGTGCGCTCCCGGAACAGGAACTGATCGGCAGGGCGAAGGCAGGTGATACGCAGGCCTTTGAGGAACTGATGCGGCGCAACCAGGGAAAGATCTACAACCTCGGGATGAAACTGCTTCGCAACAGGGAGGACGCCGCCGACCTCCTCCAGGAGACATTCATCAAGGCGTATGAGAGTTTGCCCAGGTTCGAAGAGAAGAGTTCCTTCTCCACCTGGATATACCGCATCGCGGTCAACTTCGCGCTGATGAAACTGCGCAGGGAGAAGCGCCGCAAGGTCTCGTTTGACGAACTCAAAGAGGCGGAGGCGCTGAATGACCAGAAGTCCATCCTGAACTGGTCGTCGAATCCGCAGGCGCATTTGAAGAACAAGGAACTGCGGGCTGTCATTGACGAGGCAATCGCCTCTCTGCCGCCAAAGTACAAAACGGTGTTCCTCCTCCACGACATAGACGATTTGCCGATTGCGCGGGTGGGCGAGATTCTTTCGCTGTCCGTCCCGGCGGTAAAGTCCCGCGTGCACCGCAGTCGGCTTTTCCTCAGGCAGAAGCTGGCAAAGTATTTCGAAAAGGGGCCTTATGGCGATGAGATGCTCCCGAATCCGCAGGTGCCTGTCTGAGTATATCGACGGCGCGCTTGATGTGCGCACCGCGGCAATGATTGCCGAACACCTGGCGGTCTGCGCGCAGTGCTGCTCGCTGTGCGACACGCTGGAAAAGACGCTGTTCCTCGCGCGCAGTTGGTACTGCGAGGAGTGCGAGCCGCCCGGATGGATTGTCCGGCGCGCTTACTGCGCGGTGCGCGTCCACTACAAAGCCGCCCGTCCCGGGACGGCGCGCAGACGCCGCAAGACGCGGTAGGGCAGAATGTCTCCTGTGGCTATCCTCGGCGGCGGCCCCGGAGGCCTGACCGCAGGACTCTACCTCAGCCGGGCAGGCATCCCGTGCGTCGTATTTGAGAAGATGCTTGCTGGAGGAACGCTCTTGCTTACATCCGCGGTGGACAACTACCCCGGCTTCCCTGACGGCGTTTCAGGACAGGAACTTGCGGACCGGATGCGCGCGCAGATGGTGCGATTCGGAGCCGCAGTTGAAACCGGCGAGGCAACGGCGGTTCACAGGAGAGACGACGGCATCGCGGTCTCTCTCAGCGACGGCAGGGAGATATCCAGCCCCGCGGTCATCGTTGCCACAGGAGGCAGCCGCCGGAAACTCGGCGTGCCGGGCGAGGATGCCTTTGCAGGCAAGGGGGTCTCCTACTGCGCTGTGTGCGACGGAGCGCTCTTCAGGAACCGCACGGTCGCCGTGATTGGAGGAGGGGATACCGCCCTTGAAGACGCCTGCCTTCTGGCAAGAGTGGCGTCCCGGGTCTATCTTATCCACCGCAGGGACACCTTCAGGGCGGTCGCCCATCTCCAGAAGGCGGTAAAGGCGGAACCGCGCATTTCGCCCATGTTCTCGCACACCGTGTCAGAGATACGGGGCGCCGGCCGGGTAGAGCTCCTTGTCCTCAACGATCTTGCTCGGCAGAAAACCGTTGAACTTCCCGTGGAAGGCGTGTTTGTCTCCATCGGGCTTGACCCGAACACCAGCTTTCTTGCTGGCACCGTTGAGATGACCGGGACAGGACACATCGTCACGGACGAGGAAATGGCAACCTCCTGTCCGGGCATCTTTGCGGTCGGCGACTGCCGCAGGAAGCCGTTTTACCAGATAGTCACCGCCTGCGCCGACGGCGCAGTTGCCGCCTGGTCGGTGCAAAGGTACCTTGAACGCCTCTCAGCCGGATAGGACACAGCCATTCTGCAAGGAGATGCATATGACCTCCCGTGAACGCGTGAGGGAAGCGGTGAATTTCGGCAAACCGGACCGCGTGCCGATAGACCTCGGCGGCATGAAGGCCTCCGGCATATCTGCCTGCGCCTACCACAGGGTGAGGCAGCAGGTCGGACTTTCCGGCTCTGTAAGGGTGAGCGACCCCCGGTTTATGATTGCCGCGGTGGATGACGACTTCCGGCAGAGGTTCCACATTGATGTGGCTCCACTTGACTGGTCTCAGATCTTCAATGACATCCAGCCGGAATCGCACTGGGTGCGAAAGAGGTTCTTTGACGGCAGCGACCTCCTTTTCCCTCCGGGCACGCGCATCGGGGAAGACGAGGAAGGCAACTGGCTGCTCCTTGACGAGCAGGGCGACCCCTCCGGCTACCGGATGCCCCGCAACGGCTACTACTTCGACGATACCACCTTCAACGCGCCGGGTCCGATAGACCCGAAGGCGTTTTCGCCGGTGCGGGACCTTCCCGACGAACAGTTGCGCGTGTTCGGCGAGTACGCACAGCGCCTGTACGAGACAACAGAGTACGCGCTGCTCGGCTGGGGATTCGGCATCTGCTTCCTCGGCCTCAGCCTCATCACCCGGCGGTCAGACAATGTCACGCAGGGCAAGCCCGCCGAATGGATGATGATGCTGATGACAGAGAAGGAGACCTGCCACGAGATGATGGGCAGGTCGGTAGAGGCGAGCATCTCCTGCCTGAAACTCATCCATCAGGCGGTCGGAGACAGGTGCTTCGCGTGGGGCATCGCCGCGGACGACAGCGGCACCCAGCGCGGGGAGTTCATCAGGCCCGAACTGTGGGCGGAGATGATGAAACCGCACTACCGGACGCTGTGCGACTGGATACATCGGCATACCAACTGGAAGACCTTCTTCCACTGCTGCGGGTCTGTCTACCACCTCATCCCTCATTTCATTGAGGCAGGCGTTGACATCCTCAATCCTGTCCAGACCTCTGCCGCCCGCATGGACCCGGCGGTCCTGAAAAGAGAGTTCGGCGGCAGGATTGTCTTCTGGGGAGGAGGATGCGACACCCAGCAGGTTCTTGGGTCCGGCTCGCCGGAAGAGGTCAGGCAGCAGGTCAGGGAACGGATAGGGATATTTGCGCCGGGCGGCGGGTATGTCTTCAATCAGGTCCATAACATTCAGGCCAATGTTCCTGCGGAGAACATCATTGCGATGCTGGACGCGGCGTATGAGTACGGAACGATGCCGCGCGAAAGGGAAGCGAATGAGAATCTCCCGCGCGCGGCCTGACGAGTACGACGCTATCCAGAGATATCTGGAAGACGCCTACGGACTGCCCTGCGGGTTTTTCCCCGCCGACTACCCGCACCTGTGGCGGAAGGAGCACACCGACTTCAGGAATATCCTTCTCATCCGGCAGGGAGGCGCGATCGCATCCCTTGTCCGCATCTTTCCGATGACCCTTGTGTGCGCAGACGCGACCATACCAGCCGGAGGCATCGGCGCTGTCTCCACCAGCCCTTCGTTCCGGGGCAGAGGATATATGACCGCGTTGATGCGTGAGGCGCTGTCGGCGATGAGAGCAGACGGATACGCGGTGTCCGTCCTGTGGGGGGACCGGCAGAGGTACAGCCACTTCGGGTACGAACACGCGGGAACGGTATACGAACTTACCTTCTCGTCGCGCAGCATTGCGCGGGCAGGGCTGCGGGCTGCGGGTGTGCGCCGGTGGCTTGGCGAAAGAGACCTCCTGACGAGGATCCACGCAGCATATCTTCAGCAGAGGTCCCACGCCGTCCGAACCATCACGCAGACCCGGCAGTGCCTGATGAAGCGCGACTGCACCGTGTATGTCTGGGAGCAAAAAGGCGAGTTTGCCTATGCGGTCAGGAGCGGGTGGAGAGGTCAGATTGTTGAGCACGGGGGCTCGCCAGCAGGTATTCTGCGCATCCTCATTCATCTGGACCAGCGGTTCGGCGCCGGCGCGCTGACGGTCCCTTTCCCGGGCAGAGACGCTGTTGCCGACATTCTGCTGGATGCGGCGGCCGGCTGGTGCGTGCGCACGACGGGGATGGTCCGCATCCTTGACCCTGTGCGTCTGTGTACGGCGTACCGGAGGCACTTCGAACGCTGCCTGCCCGACGGAGCTGAACTTTCTCTCGGCATAGAAGGAGAAACCGGCGCGGCGGTGAGTAGCCGCGGCGGGCGCGCGAGTGTCAGAGCTGCACGACACCCTGACCTCTGCCTCTCTTCGCCACAGGCAAGCCGGCTGGTGTTCGGTCCCTGCGCTGAACCCCTGGCGCGCCGCGGGACGACGGCGGAACTTTGTGGAAAGGTCTTCCCCCTTCCCTTCTTCATCTGGCCGACCGACCACTGCTGACAGAGGAGGAGAGATGAAAAAGAGCGTCATTCTCGGCGCGACCCGGGCTGACCTTCCGCTCGGCCGGCGGCTTGCACTCATCAGGAAGGCGAAGTTTGACGCGGTGGAGCTCGAGATAGGAGAGGAAGGAGAGTTCAGCATCCTGACGCCGGAGGCGGATATCCGGCGCATTGCGCGGACGGTGCGCGACGCAGGACTTGAGGTGTCCGCTCTGCTCGCCGGGCTGTGCTGGAAGTACCCTCTGACGAGCGAAAACCCGCAGACAAGGAAGAAAGCACGCGCTCTTCTGGAACGCAGCATCAGGATGTGCGCGTGGGCAGGCACCGACGCCCTGCTGGTCGTGCCAGCCGTTGTCCAGGCCGACTGGGCAGAGCCCGGCGTGGTATCGTACGACACGGCGTGGGAGCGGAGCATGGAAGCGCTCACAGCGGCGCTGCCTCTCGCAGAGGAACTCGGCGTGTTCCTCTGCATTGAGAATGTTTGGAACAAGTTTCTCCTCAGCCCGCTGGAGATGCGTCAGTTCGTGGACTCTCTGTCCTCTGCCCGTGCGGGAGTGTACCTTGATGTTGGCAACATCATCCCCTACGGCTACCCCGAGCAGTGGATACGGATTCTTGGACGCCGGATCAAGCGCATACACATGAAGGACTTCAAAGTGCTCGGAATGGGGTTCGGAGCGTTCGTCGGACTCCTGGAAGGAGACGTGAACTGGCCCGAGGTGATGACGGCGCTTGGAGAGATACACTACGACGGGTACCTCACGGCTGAGTTCTGGCCGTACCGGCACTGCCCTGAAACGCTCCTTGCGCATATTTCGGCAAGCATGGATGCGGTGATGTCTCTTGGCACGAAGGGGAAATCCGCCTGCTCTTGACACAGCGCCGCAGCAGTAGTATCTTCTTTGCTCAATCTTGAGGAAGGAGGTGACAGCAATGAAGAGGTTCGCGGCAGTTCTTCTGGCAATGGCAGGACTCGTCGTCCTCATCGCTGGATGCCAGAAAAAGCAGGAGCCTGCACCCGCGGCACCGCCGGCTGAGACGCCGTCCGCGGAGACACAGCCTGCTCAATAGGCTCTTTCGCAAGTTCTTCAATGTGCGCCGCCCGCTTCCCTTCCGGGAGCCTGGCGGCGCACATCTCATTCCTTGACACGGGGCTCCCTGTCGGCTACCATACCCCCGGATGACAGTGAGAGGATATAGGAGCAGGTGCGCGGCCATCGCGGTGCTTTTTCTGTGCGGCACGGCGTTCTGTCAGGAGGCGCAGAAGCCGGCGGTTCGTTCCGCCTTTGCGACTGCCCGCGTGATGACAGGAACGGTTGCCGCCGTCGAAATGCAGGAGCGGATTGTCACCCTGAGGGACTCTTCGGGCAGGGAGTACCGGTTCCTCTTCATGCATCAGGCAAGTATCTCCGATATGGCGGTCGGCGAAAGCGCAATCGTCCAGTACCGCGATACCGGACAGTCTCCTCTTCCCGCGGTGAAAATCAGGAGAATCAGAACGGCGTCTTCCACGCAGACCCCGCCAGCAACGTCAAAGTAGCGTTCTTCCGCCGCGCGCTTCAGCGCGCCTGTGTCACGATGCTGACGCAGGCGTCAACTGCCTCGGGGTCGTAGAGAACCTGCCGCCCCGCGGCCAACTCTTCAATCGCCTTCTCCCTGCTGAGCGCCTGCCGGTGAGGTCTGCCGCTGGTCATCGCCACGAAGACGTCGGCAACGGCGATAATGCGGGCTTCCAGAACTATGTCTTTCCCTGTCAGGCCTTCAGGATACCCTGACCCGTCCATCCGCTCATGATGCTGGTACACCGCCTGCGCAACTGCAACCGGCAACCCTGCCTGCACAAGGATGTCCCGTCCGATGCGCGTGTGCGCCCGGACCCTGCTGAACTCCTCTTCTGTCAGAGGTCCTGCCTTGCCTGAAATGTCGGCAGGAACAGATGCCATTCCAATATCGTGCAGATACCCCGCAATCCACACCGTCTCTGTCTTCTCGCTGTCGCATCCCAGCGTCCGCGCAATCGCCTCTGCCAGAGACGCAACCCGCCTGCCGTCTCCGGCCATTCCGGGAACAGAAGATTCTCCTGACAGAGAGAAGGCCGCAAGCACGCTCTCCAGCATCTGCCTCATACGGCCGCAGGCCTGCGCCATTGTCTTCTCAAGCCGTATCGTCCTCACGCCGACCGCAATGTCGTCGGCGACCTCTGTCAGAAAGGAAACTTCCGCTTCGTCAAACGCGTCTCTCCGCACCGAGTAGAGATTGAGCGCGCCGATAATCTTGCCGTCGCAGACAAGCGGCACCGCAATGCTTGAGGCGTATCCCCGCCTGAGGGCTTCGTCCCGCCAGGGCCTGTATCTGATGTCCTCTCTGATGTCCCGCATCACCGACGGCTTGCCTGTCCTGATTGCCGTGCCTGTGGGACCCCTGCCGTACTCGGAATCGTCCCAGGTAATCCGCACGGTCGAAAGGTAGCCGGACTCAAATCCCTTCTGCGCTACCGGCCTTACCACGAAACTGCCTTCCTGCACAAGCCCGATCCACGCGAAGACGATGCCGGGTATCTCTGTCAGCGCTTCGACGGTGTGTGTGAACAGCTCCTGTTCGTCGCGCACCCTGACAAGCAGATGGTTGATGCGTCTGCTGGCCTCCCTGAACGCCTGCAGTTTCTCAACCGTCCTCGCCGTCTGCCTGCGTTCCCTGCGCACCACGGCATCCTTCAGCGCGTTGCCAAGCGAAAGAGGCAGGCGAGGAAGCCGGTCCTTCGTCAGATAGTCGCTGGCGCCTGCCTTCATCGCCTGAACGACCTCCTCCTCCGAGAAGGCATCCGATAGCAGGATAAACGGCACATCAGGGTCAACCTCGCGCGCCATCCTCAGCGCCTTGCGCCAGTCAAAGCGGCGCAGGACGGTGCCGCTGACAACCGCGTTCCATCCCTGCCTGTCCAGCGCCATCTTCATCTTTTCCGCATCGTCCACCCTGAGCGAGAAAACCTCATACCCAGCCCGCTGCAGGCGGCTGACAATGGCCGCCGCGTCTTCTTCCGCCTCTGCCACCAGAAGCACGCGAATCATCTCCGGCATACTGCTCCTTTTCCTCCACGCACCACGGTATGCTGATTGCCCGCCATCCCTCGCTGGCGCAGAAGACGGACGGACCTCTGCCGCATCGGGACGCGTGACCGCAGAAGATAGCACACGCGCCCTGTTCAGTCAACGCGGTCCCATTGACTCGCCGAGCGTCCGTGCCGTATACTCACGCCCGGCGTTCCCAACGAAGGAGAGAGTATGAGGCGCAGGCGTATCTGCATCATCGGCGCAGGCAACGGCGGCTCCGCGATGGCGGGAGATATGACCCTTGCGGGCCACGAGTGCCGGCTCTTTGAGTTTCCTGAGTTTGCCTCAAACATCGCGCCGATTCAGAGCGCGGGCGGCATCAAGGTGACCGGCGTCGCCCGGACCGGCTTCGCCCGCATCGCGCTGGTCACCTGCGACCTCGCAGAAGCGGTCGAGGGCGCAGAGTTGGTGATGGTCGCCACGCAGGCGCTTCTACACGAGCGCGTCGGCAGGGAACTTGCTCCTCTGCTGAAAGACGGCCAGGCGGTCATCCTCTGGCCCGGCAGCGGCGGGACGCTGGCGGTCCGGAAGGTCTGGGACGAAGTCGGATTCGACAGGGATGTCCTGCTTGCGGAAGGCGTCACCTTCCCGTACTGCTGCAGGCGCCTTGAAGGTCCCGGCACCGTCAACATTCACAGGGTTGACGGGCCCCGCATGCTGTATGCCGCGCTTCCCGCCTCAGACACGGAAGCGGCCATCAGGGCGATGGAAGGAACCTACGACACGGTTGTCGTGCCGGCAGTCAGCGTCCTCGAGCCGGCGCTGTACAACACCAACATCATCGTCCATCCGGTCGGCTCCCTCCTGAATATGGGAAGGATTGAGCACGCGAAGGGAGAGTTCTGGATGTACAAGGAAGGGCTGACCCCGTCCGTGGACAAGGTCATTCACGCGATGGACAGAGAACGGGCAGCCATCTTCAAAGCCCTCGGATACCGGCCGTATACCTACGACGAGGTCTTCCGCAACTCGTTCAATATGACACGGCAGGAGTTTGCCGTCGCCTCAAGCAAGGGGCCTTTCAGCATGCGAGACAGGTACATCACCGAGGATATCCCGATGGGCGCGGTGCTGACCGCGTCGCTGGGAAGGAAGGTGGGTGTGCCGACTCCCACCTACGACGCGATGATTCACATCGCCTCCGTGGTCAACGACACCGACTTTTTCGCGCAGGGACGAACGCTGGAACACCTCGGACTTGGAGACCTTTCCGTGGACCAGTTGAAGGAGTATCTCCTGACGGGCAGGCGTCCTTGAAGTCGTCAGAAACCGGTCACTCACAGGCGCGGCAGTCGTGACAAACTGTCCGCAAGTCCGCCGGGACGGCTGCGTTTCAGCCATAGGACCTTTTGCCTCGCGGACAACCGTCTGAACTCGGCGCGGAGGCGGCAACGAATCCTCTTTGGCACCGACGACCATCTTCTGTCTTTCGTCGCGAGACGCAACGCTCCTATCCGGGCCGCAAGGGCGAGAAGTTCCCCCGCCTGCCTGAACTCCGCGCTGAGCAGAGGCCCGTCCGTCCGCGCGCTCCTTGCTCTCTTCAGCAGCGCACGCAGGCGCTGTACCTCTGCCTCCGCCTCCCGGCACTGCTCCGCGGTCGCCTCCGCAAGCGGACCCTCGTCAAAAAGGTCGTCTCTGTCGGCGCCGAAGAGTATGTGGAACAGCGATGAGGAGTTGTAGGTTCTGCCGCCCACCTTCTTTGCCACATTGCCGAGTTCGCACGCAACCTGCGCCATCTTCCCCGTCGGGTCGCAAAAGAGATGGAGGCAGGCGCCGGGGACAACATCCTCCTGTCGGTTTGCGGCGCTGCACCAACTGACCGCCGCGCCAAAGGCGTACGGCAGAAGCGACACCGCGTACGGCTGCCAGTGTCCGTGGTCCCCCCAGTCAGTGTTCAGGAAGCCGATGGCGCCAGAGGCGCACCCTGCCTGGGCCGCCGCGCGGAGATTACCCCACGCATTGTCCGTGCGGCCCGCGAGAGACAGCCACGTGGATGTGCCGGGGCACACATAGAAACTGAGGCCACAGGCCGCAAACTTCTCGCACTGCTCCTCAAACGGATGGTCATACTCATATCCCCACACAAGCGCAATCGCGTCCGTGGGAAGGCAGGGAATCAGTTCAGGATGCCGAAGAACGATGTCCCCCCAGAACTGCATCGTGCGGCCATGCCGGCTCACCTCTCTGTGAATCTTCAAGAGAAAGTCCAGATAGACCCTGCCTTTCCCCCGCTTTTCGCAGGCTGCCCTGCTGCGCCCCTCCCCGAGTTCCCATGTCTCGTCGCATCCCACGTTGAACAATCGGCTTGAGAAGTTAGGAAGAAGTTCGCGGTACAGTCCTTTGAGGAACGCTATGGACGCCGGGTCCACCGGACACAGCGTGCTGCCGAATGGGAACCGGTGAGAACGGAGGGAGAACCCTTCCGGTTTCTCAGAAAGGCGCCGGTACCGTTCGTGCGCAAACCATCTCTCCATGTGGCCAAAGGAGTTCTGGTTCGGCACCAGTTCCACTCCCCGACGCCGGCAAAAGTCGTCAAGCGCCCGAACCTCTTCTCCGGTCAGGGGGGAGGCGTTCTGCCACACCTCCTTGTGCTGCGGGTAGGCGAAGGTATGCTCCGTGTACAACTGAAACTGGTTGACCTTCATCAAGGAAAGGGAATCAACGAGGGAATAGAGCGTCTCCATCGTCGGAACCCTGTCCCGGCTGATATCCAGCATCACTCCCCGCACGGGGAAGTCAGGCCAGTCCTCGATGAATACGCACGGCACACAGCCGCCGCGCGCCTGACGGCATATCTGGCGCAGGGTCGTCACCGCGTACCTGGCGCCTGCGTCGTCAGAGGCAAGAATCTCTCCCGCCCCGGGGGAGATCCGCAGACGGTACGCCTGCGAGTGTCGGAACAGTTCCGGTGCGACGGCAATGCGGAAAGAGACGGCAGCAGCCCCGCCCCCATCACTTCTGCGCGCCACGCAACTCACTGCGGCGGCGACTTCTTCCCTGAGCCACCTGTCTGTTTCCCGGCCTGCGCCTTTGGTCTCTACGGAACATCTGCCTGCAAGACGGCACACGCCGCTTCTCTTCACCATCTTCCTCGGCACGGGCAGAAGGATACAGTCGTCAACCGTCATGGTTCCTCCCTGTACAGAGACAACAACTTTTCGCCTTGTGGAAAACTTTTCGCGTCGGGGCGGAAACCTCGCCTCTGCGCGGTTGACGCCTCACCGAGAATGAGATATAATGAGGCGCAAGGAGAACTATGGACCTGCTCGGCATGCGGGAGTTCGTCCTGTGCTTTGAAAATCAAGTGTGCCCTGTGACTCCTCTTGAATTCAGCAGAGACGGCACGATACGCTTTGCTCCTCTCCAGTCCTGCCGGGAGATTTCCTCGTCGGGGATTCAGGTGAAGGCAGTCCTTCATTTTTCGCTGGCATCCCAGAGGTTTCTGTGCCACGGAGAGATGTTCTGCCCTTCCCCTGACCAGTTTGTTTTTGTGAAGAAATCGGATGTCCTGCAAGAACGACGGTCTGAGCCGCGGTACGAGGTCCCCCGGATTCCCGGATTCGTCATCGAAACCGGCTTCGCCAAGCACAAGATTCCAACAACGGTGACCGACATCAGCCGCAACGGGGTCCAGTTCAGAACATCCGTCCCGCTTTCTCCGGAGAAAAGGTATCTCATCCAGATGGAACTGACGCTGTCCCCGCACAGGGACATCGTCCTTTTCCGGCAGCGCACGGTGCCGTACGAGGGGTACCTCGACATCCGTCACTGGAGGAAGGAGAGGGATTTTCATGTGTACGGCGCGCAGATGCTGTCCGCCTCGCCTGAACACAAGATGCACATTGATGAGTATGTCACGGGCATAGAGAGGTCGCTGACGGCCCTGCCCCGATAACACCCTGCCGAATCTCCTCCTCACCCGCCCATCAGCGCGCGCAGAATCATCCGGTCAACTGCCTCATCGTCGCGTTTCCTGATGAGCCACGCGAGTTTTCTCTCATCGAGAGAACGGGAGACATCAAGGAGCCGAAGGAACAGTTCGCGGCTGTTGGAGAGGTGCCGGGTCGCAGTGTCCGCTTTCTGGGTTCGCAACGCCTTCACATCAAGCCCCACCCACTGGCCGTCTCTGCCGTAGCCGTGTCTGTCAAGGATGCGCACCTGATTGAACGCGCGGCGCAGGTCCACCGCGCCGAATGTCCTGTCCTGGTCAAACTTCAACCCGTTCTGGTCGTTGAGATGGACACTCATCAGTTTCCCGAACGATAGCGCAAAGCCCATCTCTTCCGACGGATCGAGCCCGGCAAGGATGGCGTGCGCTGACTCAATGTTGACGCCGACCCTGTCAGGGTCTGATGTCCGGAACGCAAGGGCAATCGCGTGTCCCGCGGTCGGCAGATACGCCTGGTCCATCGGCTCGTTCGGTTTCGGCTCGATGGCTATCCGGATGTTCCTGTCGTAGGAAAGCATATCGTCTATCGCCTCCACGAGCCGGTCAACCGCCTCCTTCGCGTCCTTCGCCTCCCGGATGTAGGTTCCTTCGCGGGCAAGCCACAGCACGATGAGGCGCGTGCCGAGTTCCCGCGCGATGTCAATGCTCACGCGGCTGCGGCTGCGCGCGTACGCCCGCGCCTTCGGGTCACGCGAGGTGTACGCGCCGTCAACGGTAAGAGGATGCTCCCACAGCCGCGGCGCAACGAACTCCGCCTTCAGTCCGTGCCGCGCCAGCATCCGGGACACCGCCTGCGCCCTTGTCGCAATCTGCCGGGCGGACAGGTCGCATACACCCGGAACCGCGTCGTCGTCATGGAACTGCACGGCGCCGAAGCCGAGTTTCCGGTACAATGCGAGTTTCTTCTCGAAGGCGAGAGGAGGCCTCACGGGAGGACCGAAGGGGTCTGCTCCCTCGTGGATGTTCCACGGCCCGAATGAAAACCTGAACACACCGGTCATCACACCCCCCTTTTTCCCTGTCAGGGCTTCTTCCCGACGGCTGCGGCGTATACCGCGCACCGCCGCGTGCCGTCGAGGCCAAGAAGAAGGTTCATATCGTCGTCAGAGAATGCGCCGATGGCGCACGCGCCGCAGCCGACCGCTTCTGCCGCAAGATAGAGGTTCTGGCAGATGTGGCCCGCGTCAAGGAAAAGATACCTGTAGCCGCGCTCTCCGTACCGCCATGTCATGCGCTCCACGACGGCGACCCAGATGAACACCGCTGCCGCAGACTGCACGAACCCCTGTCCGAGGCAGGCGGCGCAGAGGGATTCGGCTGCGTCTGGCCGCGCAGGAAGCGCCCCCAGCGCGCGGTCAGCTGCGAGAAACTGGAAGAACCCCTCGTCAAGCCCCTCCACGCGGTGCGCGAAGACGATTGTCTCGAAACAGTGCCTGCTGCCCGCGGACGGCACGGTGCGGAAGGTCGCCCCCGGCGTCACCTGCCTGACCCCCTGGGTGCACCACAGGAGAAAGGAAAGTTCTCCCAGGGAGAGGGGTTGCGCCCCGTATCTGCGCAGGCTGCGGCGCGCGCTGATGGCTGACGCAAGGTCGCACGCTGTCACCGCAGGCGGCGGCAGGGCAATGACGCGGGAGAACACCGAGGCGGTATCGCACACCGCCGGCTGGGGAACCCCTTTTTCCTGCGGCGAGGGTCCAAGGTGAGGATACTTTGTCTTCTCAATGAACTCACGACCGATTGACACCCGAGCCCTCCTCGGCGCCGGCGCATCCTACCGGCGTCCGCCAGCATACCCGATGATCTTGTAGACAAGTTTTGCCACGAAGAAACACGAAGGCGAGTAGAGATTCCTCGGCGCCAGTTCCACGACATCAAAACCCACAATGGACACATCCTCTCTCGCGATGAAGTTGCGCAGGAATCTCACCGTCTCGTTCCAGAAGAACCCTCCCGGCTCCGGCGTCCCGGTATCCGGCACCGCGGCCGGGTCAAAGAAGTCCACATCGATGGTGATGTAGTAGGCACCTCCCGGCAGGGTACTGCTTATCCGCTCCTCCCATCCGGCGCTCATCTCGTATGCCCACGCAACGGAAAGCGCGGGACGCCCATTGCGCAGAAACTCCATCTCTTCGCGGCTCACCGAGCGGATACCGACAGAAGAGACCGCGCAGCCGGCGTCAAGCATCCTGCGGACGACGCAGCCGTGGCTGTAGGGGGTGCCCTTGTATGCATCGCGCAGGTCCGCATGTGCGTCGAGGTGCAGCACCCGCAGCGGTGCAAAGCGACGCACGCACGCCTTCACGACGCCGACGGACACCGTATGCTCTCCTCCGATGCCGACGACGACCCTGCCATCGGCGACGATGGCATCCGCTGCCTTCTCTATCTCCTCCACCATCTGCTTCGGGCCGGCGTGCTCGGGAAGCATCTCCGGCAGCGTCCTGATGCCCGCTTCGCACGGTTCCCGGTCAATCTCCTCGTCGTACAGTTCAAGGTACCGCGAGGCGAGCAGGACTCCCTCGGGACCGAACTTCGTGCCTGTCTGATAGGTGACGGTCGCCTCGTACGGAAGCGGAAGGATGCAGAACCTCGCCTGCCGCTCAGGGCAGTCGGGAAGCCCGGCAAAGGTGTACGGCTGACCGGTCTTCATAGGGTCTTTCTCCTTGTGCGGCTGCGAACGCCTCACAACACGAACACGGCGGCCGCAACCACGCTTGTCCACAAACCGTTCTTGTCGCCGACCGCCGACTGGGTGATGCTGGCGGTGCGGACGATCTGGTTCGACAGTCGCCAGATCTCCTTCTTCTCATCGTACGAAGAGTCGGGGTCGAACTCCACCCCCAGAATCGTTGCCAGCATTGTTGCCGCGAGGTCCTCCGCGTAGTCGGACGCCTTCTCGTCAGTCTCTCCGCAACTTGCGTGTTCGGCAAGGTATCCGTACTGGGTCGGGTCCCTCGGGATGGCAAGCCCGACCGACGCGGTGATGAGACGGTGCGGCTCGTTGGTGGAGTTGCGGCTGATGACCGTGAAGCACACCTGTCCCGGCCTCAGGTACGAAAGCCCCTCCGCCTTCGAGACCAGCCGGCACCCCGGCGGGAAGATGCTTGAGATGGACACAAGGTTAAACTGCGCGATGCTGGCGTTCCTCAGCGCCCGCTCGAAACTGGTCAGTTTCTCGCGGTCCTTGCCGACGCCTCTGGTGAGGAAGACCCTGCGCGGAACCATCCCAAGCATCATCGTGCGCTCCCTCGTTGTCTGCTATTCTACCCCATCTCCGCAGCCGGCACAAAGACACAGCGGGTCCTCCGCAAGGAAGTCCCCTGTCATCGCGTAGGCAAGCGCGCGGCAGCCCGCGCATTCCGCGACGCGGCATCTCCCGCACGCCCCTTTCAGGCGCGAACGGTCACGCAGGAGCGCGAGAACCGGAGACAACCGCCATATCCCATCAAGTTCATCGCGCCCGAGGTTGCCCAGCGCAAGGGGAAACCTTCTGCACGGAAACACCGTTGCGTCCGGCATCAGCGCAATGCCGTCTCTGCCGACGACGCACGGCGCGCCGAGAAGGGTAAGGTGCGCTCCGCGGCGCCTCACCAGAAAGGCGCGGTACGGCGCCACCGCCGCCAGGTCAGGTTCGCATCCGCACGCGTCCATCAGAAAGCCACACGCCTCAGCCCACCTCTTGCTGGAGACAACCTGGTTGGCCAGCCGCCTCCCGTTGCCCCACGGGATAAACCGCTCCACGATACATTCCGCTATCCCGTGCTCCTCAGCAAAGGAGAGCATTCGCTCAAGTTCACCGGCGTTTGTCTCAAGGAGCGTGAACATCAGCGTCACCGGGAGGTGTTCCGCTGCCAGCCCGTCCAGTCCTGCGAGAAACTGCTTCCATGTGCCGCTGCCCCGGAACCGCTCGTATCCGTCCTGCGAGAACCCCTCGGCAGAGACCTTCACAAAGACCCGCTTCGCTGACGATAGGAATGCGAGAATCTCTCGTGTGAAGCACAGTCCGCTGGTGATAACCCCCGTCTCGGCGACAAGTTCGTCATCCAGCAGTCGCTCGAGGAGTTGCCGCCACCAGGGGGAGAGAAACGGCTCGCCTCCTGTCAGGTTCACCGTCAATCTGCGCCGGTTTCTCTGCAGGAACCTGCGGATATTCTCGCGCACCAGCTCAACCTCGCTGAACGACATATCCGAGGCGGAGGTGAACTCGTCCTGATAGCAGTGGGCGCAGCGCACACCGCACCGGTTTGTGATATGCCACTGGATGTGGAAGTCATCCCCCATGTTCGCCTTTCCCGACGCGCGGGTTTTTCAAACTCCATCGGTATGGTACAATACTTCGACGCGTTCGCTCAACCAGAAAACAGGAGACACAGGTGTTCAGAGACCTTTTCCCGTGGGCAGCCGGCGTTTCCGCCATCCAGCAGGAGATGGTGCGCCTGGCGCGACTCGGCCGGTTTCAGGCCGTTGACCCGAACATTGATGAGGCGGTTGCCTTCCTTGCCTCAGGCAGACCTGCGGAGCAGTTCCGCGCCCTGTTCACGGCAGCAGGCATCCGCGTGGGCGTCTGGTACCTTCCCTGCTACACCGACTTTGATGACGCCGCCTTTTCCTCCTCGCTTGCAACGCTCCGCAAGACAGCGCCGGCTGCGCAGACCATCGGAATCACGCGTGCCGGCACCGTCGTGCGGCCATGGTCAGACACCCGTCCGTACAGGGAGAACTTTGACTTTGCGGTGAGCCGATTGAAACCCATCGCGGAGATTCTTGCGGAGCACGGCATCCGGCTCGGACTTGAGTATGTCGGACCTCTCTCTGCCCGCGCAGGACATCCGTACGAGTTCATCCACACACAGGCGGAGACAATAACCCTGTGTGACGCCATCGGCACAGGTACCGCGGGGCTGACGCTTGACTCCTTCCACTGGTACACCTCCGGCGGCACGCTGGACGACCTGAAAGCCCTTGACGACTCGCGCATCGTCATCGTCCATGTCAATGACGCGCCTGACCTGCCGATGGACCAGCAGGCAGTGACAAACAGGGCGCTCCCCGGCGAGACAGGCGTGATTGACCTTGTGGGATTCCTGAGGACGCTTCGGGATATCGGATACACCGGCCCTGTCGCGCCCGAACCGTTCAGCCTGCGGCTTCGCTCCCTTCCCGCCGAACTTGCCGTCTGCCTCCTTGGCGGCTACTTCGCGCATGTCTGGGATGAGGCGTTCAGCGACGAAGCGTCCGGGCCACAGACGCATTGAAGAGACCTGCCGTCAGGTGTAGCACATCTGTGCAGTGGCACGGCAGTCGCGGTCTGCGGCGAACCGTATCCAGTGGCAGGAAAAACCTTCAGGAAACTCGTGATGAAGATACCCGGCGGCAGGCACCGCACACTCTCCATACGGCTTCCATGTGCCGTCCCCGAGGAAGTCAACCTCTACCCTGACGCTGAACGGTACGCCGTCCTCTGAGGCAAGATGCAGGCAGGCGCGCGAAAATCCGGTCATCAGAAACGGGCATGACGGCTGGCCTGCCTTCACCGCCGTCTTCCACCACGGACCTCCCCATCCCTTCGGTTTCCCAAACTGCCACAGGTCGTCTGTCTTGCCGAACCACATCCCTGACTGGGGCTCGCCGTGAAATGGGTTTCTGGACCCTGCCGGGCTGGCGTTGTCTGCGCCGAGAACGAGCATACCTCTGAATGTGGTGAAGTCGCCAAGAACCCACAGGTGCGTGGAGATAGGTCTGATGCCCCACAGGCGACCTGCATACTGCCACTGCGGCAGTTCGTAGAACATCCCGTGGCAGTCCATCAAGAACCGCTCGTGTTCCACCTCGCGAATCCTCGGCCATTCCGTCGCCCACATATGGTCAAAGGTATGGCTTGCCTTCGGAAGCCGGTAGGTCTGCCAGCGGTCGCTCTCAGGCAACAGAACCTTCAGGATGGCGGACGCCCTGTCCCACCCCGTCGCAAAAATCGGCACATCAGACCCTCTCCCTGTGACCTCAACAAACGGCAGGTGTTCAAGAACCCTCCATCTGTGCCCGTCCCATTCCGCGAGACATCCGGCGCCGCGCTCGCCGGCAAACTCGTTGCGGTCGTAACTGTTGTCCGCCACAAAGACCTTTCCCCGTCCGGTATACCCTGCCTTGAAATGGACAAAGGGCAGGCGCAGTTCCTTCTTCAGGTCAAAGAGGCGCTTCACCTTCAGCGAAGAGACATCCAGTTCGAGGAACTCTCCCTCCATCCCGAGGAGATACACGCGGCGATCAGGCGCTTCAAGGTGCTCCATCGTCGCGCAGATGCGGACATTCAACTCCGGCATCGTGCGGACGCGGCGGCTGGCATCAATCACATGGGGTCCGATCACCATCTGATTGCTCGGAACATGGACAAACCTGTTCGCGAATACCCCGCACCGGCTTTCTCTCCGCCTGACCATTCGCAGATGTTCGTCAATCTCATACAGGCCAGTGCCGACCCCTCCGCCAAGGCAGGAGACATAACTGACCGCCCACAGGCGGTCTGCCCACGGCATCAAAGCTCCGATCCCGCACTCGGTGCGCGGCGGGCCGAGTCCTGCCTTCAGGCACAGCGACGGAACCACCCCGCTGAGGGAAGACGGGAGATTCCTCGCTGTCGTTTTCGCTTTCCCCTTCACGTTTCACCTCTTTGGGTTTTCCTGCACGGACGCGGGCACCCCACGCAGACGGTCGCGCACAAGCGCCTCTTTCAGCGCCTCAAGACGCTCGATTGCGTAGGAGAAGAAGCTCTGGTACGCCTCGCACAGATAGTCAACATCGCCCATATCTCCCCTGCTCACCCACCTGAACCACAGACAGCCATTCTTGCAGATGAACCGCCATCTGCATGCGACACAGGAGGCCGGAGCGGCCGCCTTCAGCGCGCCGAACCGTCGGTGAGCGAGTGCGTACAGTTCTTCCAGAGGGGTCTGCGCAATGTTTCCCAGTTTCCACTCCGGCATGACGAAGAAGTCGCAGGGGAACGCATCGCCGTTGGCCTCAATGACAAGATACGAACCGCAACTCTCCTTCATCGTGCACGAGGACGGCACGGCGCCAATCAGCGCCTCAAGCACATTGTCGAAGAACCTCACCGACGCCAGAGGACTGCCTTTGTTCCACCACGCGTCAAAGAGTTCCCTGAGAAACCTGCCGTATGCTGCAGGCGTCACCGAAAAGTCGGCAAGTTGTCCGCCGCGGCGGTCCACTGCGGGGATGAACTGAAGGTAGCGCAGGCCTCTGCCAACGTACCACAGATACAGGTCTTCCGCGTTCCCGACGGTGTCTTTCCCGATGGTGGCAAGGATGTTGAACTCCACCTTCTCCCTGCGGAGAAGTTTCACCGCGGCGGCGACCCTCGCGTAACTTCCCGTTCCTGCTGTCGTGCGGCGGTAGACGTCGTGCCTGTGTTCCGGTCCGTCCAGACTCACGCCGACGAGCACGCGGTACTGCCTGAAAAAGGACGCCCACACGCCTGACAGAAGCGTCGCGTTCGTCTGAAACGCGTTGGTGACCGACTGGCCCGGCCTGCCGTACCGCGTCTGAAGCGCGACGGCATTCCTGAAGAAGTCAACACCGGCAAGGGACGGCTCTCCTCCCTGCCACGAAAAGACGCAGGGACCGCCGGCAGATGCCTCCATCGCGCGGCGGATGAGGAGGTCAAGGGTCTGCGGCATCATCAGATGTTTCTTGCCCGGGTACATCGCCTCCGTCTTGCGGTAGAAACAGTATCCGCAGGCAAGGTTGCACGAGTGGGACACCGGCTTGATGAGAAGTTCGACCTGCCTCATATCTCTTTGTCGGCGACAACCGGGTTGGAAAGCGTTCCGATGCCTTCTATCTCCACCTCCACGATGTCCCCGGCCCGCAAGAAGACGGGCGGCCTGCGCACCCACCCGACGCCGGGCGGCGTGCCGGTAAGGATGCAGGTGCCCGGCAGAAGGGTCATCTGACGGGAGAGGAAGGACACCACCGACGGCACATCCAGTATCATATCCGAGGTACTGCCTTCCTGCATCGTCTTCCCGTTGAGCAGGCACCGGACGGAAAGACACGAGGGGTCAAGGTCTGTGTCAACCCACGGGCCCAGCGGGCAGAAGGTATCAAACGACTTTGCCCGCGCCCACTGCCTGTCCCTTCGCATCTGGCAGTCGCGGGCGCTCACATCGTTGGCGCAGGTGTACCCGAAGATGCACTCTTTCGCCTCTTCCCGCGACACATTCTTTGCGGTCTTGCCGATAATCACCGCAAGTTCCGCCTCGTAGTCAACCTCATGCGGCGCCTCCCGCGGAAGAACCACCGGCTGTCTGTGGCCGATGAGAGCCGTCGTCGCTTTGAGGAAGATGACCGGCTCTGCCGGTGGAACTGCCCCTGTTTCCGCTGCGTGCTCCCGGTAGTTGAGTCCGAGCGCAATGATGTTCGGCGGCTCCACCGGCGGAAGGAAGCGGGATACTTCAGAGAGAGGAAAAGACACCCCTGTCCTTTTCCTGGCGCCGGTCAGCGGAGACCCGTCAAGGAGGAAGACCGTCTCTCCTTCAACGACCCCGTACGAACCAGACCTCTCGCGACCCGCTGCCTCCACTCGCACATACCTCATGTTGCCCTCTCTGTTGGCGCCGGTGTGCGCCCGGCTCTGGTCAGAACTCGTCACCGCCAAGTAGCCGGCGGCTTTTCTTTTTCAAGGAGTGTCGCCTCTTGTGCTCGCGTTCCCGGCGCCGCACGCCTGCGCTCTTCCGTGTCGGAATGCGGGGTTTCGGCCTGTGAGACAACCGCGCAACCTTCTCTTCAAGCCGCCTGAGCGCCATCTCCCTGTTCTCCGCCTGCGAACGGGACTCGCACGCAACCGCAGAAAGTCCTGTGACAGGGTCCCTTGCCCGCACCGCGGTTTCCCGCTTGTTCCGGTGCTGACCGCCCGGGCCTCCTGACCTGAACACCTCCACCTCTGCGCGCGTCCGCACAGACAGAGCCATGCCGTTATTGTACGCGATTCCCCGCCTGATTGGGAGAGGAAGCGTCTCTCGCGCACAGAACGCGGGGTCTCCTGTGCTATAATTGTTCCGGGATGAAACCGAAACTTCAGGTAGCCCTCGATTTCACCGAACTTGACCGCGCGCTGAAAGTCGCCGAGGAAGTTGCAGCGGCAGGAGAGGTCATTCTTGAGGCGGGCACCCCGCTCATCAAGTCGTGCGGCCTTGAGGCGGTGCGCGCGATGAGAAAGAGGTTCCCCTCCGCCGTCATCGTCGCCGATATGAAGGTGATGGACACCGGCAGGATTGAGGCAGAGATGGCGTTCAAGGCGGGGGCTTCCGTCGTCACGGTGATGGGCAACGCGTCCGACGGCACCATCAGGGAAGCGGTCAGGGCGGCCGGAAACTACGGCGGAAAGGTGCTTGTGGACCTGATGGAGGAAGCGGCAACCGCGCACAGGGCGCAGGAGGCGGAGAAACTCGGCTGCCACATCATCGGCATCCACATCCCCATTGACGAGCAGATGTCCGGAGAGATCTCCTTCTCCTTGCTCAAAGAGGTGGCGGCGGCGGTGACCGTTCCCGTGGCGGTGGCTGGCGGCATCCATTCGGCAAACGCGGCGCGCGCGGTCGAGGCGGGCGCATCGATCCTCATCGTCGGCGGAGCCATCACCAAGTCGGCTGACGCCCGGGCGGCGACGAGAGACATCCTTTCCGCCATGGAGACGGGGAAGATCGTCCCCACCCGCTTCTATCGGCGCGTCTCACTGGACGGGGTGAAAGACGCATTCGCGCAGGTCTCCACCGCCAATGTATCCGACGCGCTCCACCGCCGCGGGTGGCTTGCAGGCGTCCTGCCGGTGGTGCGTGGCGCAAAGGCAGCGGGACCTGCCGTGACGGTTCGCACGTATCCCGGCGACTGGGCAAAACCGGTCGAGGCGGTCGACCTCGCCGAGCCGGGAAGCGTCATTGTGATTGACGCGGGCGGAGTCCCGCCCGCGGTGTGGGGCGAACTTGCGACGCACAGCGCCGTGGCCCGAAAACTTGCCGGCGTCGTCATCTACGGAGGCATCAGGGACTCCGCCGACATCAGAGCACTCAACTTCCCCGCGTACGCGTCGCTGGTCTGCTCTGCGGCGGGAGAGCCGAAAGGGTTTGGAGAGATCAATGTCCCCGTGCGGTTCGGCGGACAGGAGATCTCGCCCGGCGACTGGATTGTGTGCGATGATGACGGGGTGGTGGCGGTGCCGAAGGAACAGGTGGTGGAAACCGCGAACAGAGCGATGGATGTGCTCGAACGGGAAAACCGGCTCCGGAAGGAGATAGACTCAGGCGGCACGCTGGCGCGCATCGCCGAACTTCTGAAATGGGAAAAACCTCGATGACGACAGGGCATCCTTTCGACACGGGCGACAACGAACGCAACCGCATCACGGAGAAGGAGTCCCTTGGTCCCGGCATCACCAGAATGGTGGTCAAGGCGCCTCTTGTCGCGCAGAAGGCGCAGCCGGGGCAGTTTGTGGTGGTCAGGGTTGACGAGAAGGGCGAGCGGATTCCCCTGACCCTTGCGGGAACCGACCCGCGGGCAGGTACGGTCACCCTCATCTTTCAGGAGGTTGGCGCCACCACCGTCAAACTCGGGCGGCTGCGGACAGGCGAGCGCCTTGCGACGGTGGCAGGTCCTCTTGGCAAGCCCGTGGAGATACGCAGGTACGGAACCGTCTGCATCGTCGTGGGCGGGGTCGGGGCCGCCTTTGTCTACTGGATGGCGCAGGCGTTCAAGAAGGCAGGCAACCGCATCATCACCATCACAGGCGCGCGCAGCCACGACCTGTTGCTCCTTCAGAAGGAACTTGCGGGCATCAGCGACATCCTGAAGGTGACCACCGACGACGGCTCTGCCGGCGAGAAAGGGTTTGTGACCGATGCGCTCAAGGGTCTCCTTGCGTCGGGCGAGAAGGTTGACTACTGCCTGACTGCGGGGCCCATCCCGATGATGAAGCGGGTGGCTGACATCACCCGGCGGTTCGCAGTGCCCACCACGGCGAGCTTGAATCCCATTATGGTCGACGGAACCGGAATGTGCGGCTGCTGCCGGGTCACCGTAGGAGGCAAGACGATGTTCGCCTGCGTGGACGGGCCTGACTTTGACGCGCACCTCGTTGACTTCGATGAACTTGCGCGGCGAAACTCCCTGTACCGGCAGCAGGAGCAGGAGTCGCTCCACAGGTGCCGGCTCGAAGACACCGGATAGGCGAGGATGCCGACCATCGTCCTTGACGAGAACCGCCTCGCTGAGCACACAGGGCTGTGTCTGCGCGCGATAGGGTCCGGCGGCGTCGTCATCGTCCCGACGGACACGGTCTACGGGATAGTGTGCGACGCCCAACACGAGGGCGCAAAACGCCGTATCTACGAACTCAAAGGTCGCGGGTTTGAAAAACCCCTCATCGGACTGGTGGGCAACATCGACGCGGCAAAGAGGTACGCCGTCGTGAACGAACCGACCTCCCGCATCCTTGCCCGCGCCTGGCCTGGAGCGGTCACCTTTCTCCTGCGCGCGCACCGCGACATTCCGATGATGACCTCCCGGTCAGGCGAGATAGGTCTCCGGATACCCTGCCACCCTTTTCTCCTTGCCTGCCTGTCAGAATCCGGCGCGCTTGCCTCTACCAGCGCGAACCTCTCCGGACAGCCGGCGGCGCGGTCAATCCAGGAGATCCCCGACGCGCTGCGAGACGCCGTGGCCCTGTGCGTGGACGGAGGCAGAACCCCGGGCAGAGAGTCGGCCATCTGGCGTCTGACCGACGGGCATCCGCGACTTGTCCGCGGCACGGTGCTTTTCGTCTGCGAAGGGAACACCTGCCGCAGCCAGATAGCCGAGCACCTTCTGCGCAGGCGTCTGCCGTCGTCCTCCCAGATAAAGGTCGCATCCGCCGGACTTCTCGCGTCAGCCGGCGAGCCGCTGCCCCGCCTCACGGCGGAGGCGCTCGCCGAGAAGGGTATCGACGCGCACGGGTCAGCCGCGACCCCGCTGACAGAGCGCCTTGCCCGCGAAGCGGACCTTGTCTTCGTGATGACCGAGGACCAGAAGCAGCGGATGGAACTCCTCTTCCCCTTCCTGACCGAGAAGGTAGCGCCGGTGACCGTTCTTCAGGTTGACGACCCTGCGGGCGGCGACATTTTCAGGTACAGGCAGATTCGGGATATACTCACTCAGCGGATTGAGGAGACCGTACTCAGGAGCGTTGCCCTATGAAGATAGCAATCGCCAGTGACCACGCGGGTTTTGAACTCAAGGAATACCTGAAGGAGGCGCTGCGCAGGGAAGGGCACGACATCGCCGATTTCGGTCCTCAGGTGAAAAAGGCCGTTGACTACCCTGACTACGCGGTGCAGGTCGCCAGAGCGGTCTCCTCAGGAGGGTTCTCGCGAGGCATCCTCATCTGCGGCACGGGGCTCGGGATGTCCATCGCGGCAAACAAGGTGAAGGGCGTGCGCGCGGCGGTGTGCAACACGCCGGAACTGTGCCGCATTGCCCGGGAACACAACGACGCCAATGTCCTGACGATGGGCGGCAGGATTGTCGCGAAGGAACTCGCGCACCAGATTGCCCTCGTCTTCCTTGAAACCCCATTTCTGCGCGGCAGGCATCTGCGCAGGGTGAACAAGATACGCGCGATTGAACGGAGGGAGTGCGCGTGAGGGAGGAAGGATGACAGGCGACTGGCTCGCAACCTTCAAGGAGTGGCAGGCTGTGCTCTCCGGCCACTTCATCCTCACCTCAGGGCTGCACAGCGACACCTATTTCCAGATGGCTCTGGTCTTCCAGTACCCGCACCGCGGCGCCGAGGTCGCGCGGGCTCTCGCGCGGCGTCTCGGCGAACTTCAGCCGGATGTCGTGATCGGACCGGCGACAGGAGGCATTCTCCTCTCCTACGAACTCAGCAGGATTCTCGGCGGGCGTTCCATCTTCGCGGAACGGCAGGAAGGCGCAATGACCCTGCGCAGGGGCTTTTCCCTCAGGGAAGGCGAACGGGTGCTGGTGTGCGAGGATGTCATCACCACCGGCGGCTCGGTGAAGGAGGTCGTCAACCTGGTGCGGGAGCGGAAGGCAGACGTCGTCGGCATTGCCGCCATTGTTGAGCGCGGACAGGCACAGTTCGAGATGCCAGTTACCTCGCTGGTGAAGGTCTCGGTGCGCAGTTTCGCGCCTGAAACATGTCCTCTGTGCGCGGCGGGCAGCGACGCCGTCAAGCCGGGAAGCAGGGGGCTGAAATAGCGGGCGGCACGCATCCGGCAGGGATGGCTGTCACAGCCCCATCTGCCGCAGTTCGTCTTCGTCAAGACCGAGGTAGTGGCCTATCTCGTGGTACAGGACCTGCTCAATCCTGCGTTCAAGTTGCTCCCTGGTCCGGCACGACCTCATGATCGGGTACCGGTAGAGGATAATCTTATCGGGCATCACAAGCGAGTATCCCGGGTTTTTCCTGTCAGGGAACGGAACGCCGTGGTACAGGCCCCAGAGGTTCCTTCTGCGCGGCTCGTCTTCCACGAACAGTTCCACATTGTCCAGCCGCTCAAGAATCTCTCTTGGCAGGGACTCGTACTTCTGGTACACTATCTGCTCAAACTCCTCCCGTGACACCGTGACCATCGCGGACACAGTATACGGGAAGAAAGGCATCGCTGGCAATGATTGTCATAGGCGAACGGATCAATGCGACGAGAAAGCCGATTGCGCGGGCGATAGAAGAGAAAAACGCCGCGCACATCCGCAGGGAGGCGCTGCGCCAGATTGAGGCGGGCGCTTTTTATCTCGACCTGAACGCCGGACTCGGCAGGGGAAGGGAAAAGGAAGACCTCGTGTGGCTCATCTCCGTCGTGCAGGAAACCGCGGAACCGCCACTGTGCCTTGACAGTTCCGACCCCGAAGTCCTTGAAGCGTGCCTGCCTCTGGTGAAAAACCCCGATGTGATGGTGAACTCCATCACCGGCGAGTCTGCCCGCATCGCGCGTCTGACCCCGGTCATCAAGAGCCATCCGGGCGCAAAGGTCATCGCGCTGACGATGGACGACGCGGGCATCCCGGCGGACACGGACAGACGGCTTGTGATTGCGGAGCGGCTCATTGATATCCTCGGCTCCTGCGGAGTTGCGCAGGAAGACATCTTCCTTGACGGGCTTGTCCAGCCGGTCAGCACAGATGTCCGCAACGCACGCATCTTTCTTGAGTTCGTCAAAGAGGTGAAGCGCAGACACCCGCAGGTGCGCACCACATGCGGGCTGTCCAATGTCTCCTTCGGTTTGCCGAAGAGGTCTCTGGTCAACCGGCACTTCCTCGTCCTTGCCTGTGCGGCAGGACTTGATTCTGCCATCTGCGACCCAACGGAAGAGGGGATGATGTCCTCGGCGTGCGTCACCGAGATGCTGCTTGGCAGAGACGAGTTCTGTATGCAGTATATCAGGTCCGTGAGGGAAGGCAGGCAGTAGTGCACCGGCACATTTGGCATACGGGCGGTTTCCTGCGATAATAGGAAGTGTCGGGGCGTGGCGCAGCCCGGTTCAGCGCACCAGAATGGGGTTCTGGGGGTCCTCGGTTCAAATCCGAGCGCCCCGACCACTGTCTTCCCCGGGGAGGACTTGAACCGACTGTCCTTTATTTCCGTGCCTTTCCACCGGAGGTTCTCTATGTGCACACCTTCATTTGACCTTGCCCGCATTCGCCGGGAGACGCCCGGTTGCGAGAAGGTCATCCACTTCAACAATGCCGGCGCCGCCTTGATGCCGCAACAGGTCATTGACGCGGTAATCTCGCACCTGCGCAGAGAGTCAGAAATCGGCGGGTACGAGGCGGCGGACGAAGCCGAAGGACGTCTTGAAGCCGCATACGACTCCATCGCCCGGCTCCTCAACTGCCGCAGGGACGAGGTCGCTCTCGTGGAGAACGCAACCCGCGCGTGGGATATGGCGTTTTACTCATTTCCGTTTTCTCCAGGAGACCGCATCCTCACCTCAATGGCTGAGTACGCGAGCAACTACATCTCCTTCCTTCAGGTCTGCCAGAGGACAGGGGCAAAGGTTCAGGTAGTTCCCGACGATGAGTACGGGCAACTGGACGTGAAAGCCCTATCGAATCTCATCGACGAAAAGACCGCGCTCATTGCGATTACCCATGTGCCGACAAACGGCGGGCTTGTTAATCCCGCCGAGGAGATTGGCGCGGTTGCCCGGTCGGCAGGAGTTCCTTTCCTGCTTGACGCCTGTCAGTCGGCAGGACAGATCCCCCTCGATGTGGAACATCTCTGCTGCGACATGCTTGCGGCAACCGGGCGGAAGTATCTGAGGGGCCCGAGGGGAACCGGTTTCCTGTATGTCAGAAAAACCCTCCTTGAATCCCTGACGCCTGCGTTCCTTGACCTTCACTCCGCGACATGGGTGGCGAACGACAGGTACGAGATACGCGCCGATGCCAGAAGGTTTGAGTGCTGGGAAACCTCCGTCGCAGGACGGCTGGGGCTCGGTGCGGCGGTTGACTACGCGCTGTCCCTCGGCGTGGAGCGGTGCTCTCCCCGCATCGTCTCCCTTGCAGAAGCGCTCAGAACGCGCCTGTCGTCCATACCCGGCGTGACGGTGCGTGACCTGGGAAGGCGCAGGTGCGGGATTGTCAGTTTCACCGTCAGCGGAAGCGCGCCGGAGGATGTCTGCCGCCGCCTCCGCGCGCACAGGATGAATGTCTCCTACTCTCCCGCCTCCTCGACGCTCCTGGATATGAGCCGGCGCAACCTCCCGGGTCTTGTCCGCGCCTCAGTCCACTACTACAATACAGAGAACGAAATCAACAGGTTCTGCGAGGCGGTCGCGCGCATTGCTGCCGGCGATGCCTGACCGCGGAAGAGGAGGCGTATGGCACGCGTGCTGCGAGGTTTCGTATGGGCAGTCGCGCTTGCAGACATCTTTCTGGCAATCTGGTTTTACAGCCAGCGGACTCCTCCGGTGCCCGAGATTGAAAAGGGAGTGCTCCTTCTTCCCCTTCCCGAGGACCCATCGGCGCAGAAGGAACTCCTCGCATTGCAGGCAGAAGCAGGCAGGCGCTACCTGAAGTTCGCGGAGCGCCAGCGCGCCGCCGGCAGGGCGGCGGTCGTCCTTTTCCTGCTCAGCGGAGCGGTCCTTCTCGCGGCAGGGCTGAGCATCAGGCAGGGGAAAAGGGCACTAGAGGGACGCACACCGTCTCTCCCGGGAACCGAACAGAGAGGCCGCAGCCAGTCCCAACTTGCTGACAGATGAGGACCGGGAACAGGCGGAAAGGAGAAAAACGGCGTGGACAGGCACCTGGTTGAGGAAGCCCGGCGAGTCGCCCGGATGACCGGCAGCCGGCTGCGCCTGCGGATACCGTCCATACTCGGCACAGGCGAACTGTTTTCCCTGCGGCTCAGCATCACCGGCCCGGACTGTCTTCCCGACGATAACTTCCCGCATGCGCTGCTCTTTGAGGGAAGCGTCGGAGTGGAAGGACTGCCGCCGCGATTCTGCTTTGAACCGGGAAAGAGCACGGCCGAGATTCAGGGGCTCCGCGCGGTCGGTCCTGATGTGGCGCTCATCCGCTGCCGGGTAGTCGGCACCGGCAAGATTGACGGCGACCCGTATGTCCTTTCAAACCCCGCGTGGGTCTTCGACAGCCCTGCCTGCCGGCTCTTCTGGGGAGACATCCATGTCCACACCCGCTACTCCAACTGCTCAGCATGGCGCTGTCTTGACCCCGAGTGGTGTTACCTCTACGCGCGCGACATCACGCTCCTCGATTTCGCCGCCGCGGCAGACCATCTCCGTGGGATAGCCGCCGAACCGCACCGCTGGCCGCGGCTCCAGCGCCTCGCCAGGGTGTTCAACGAGCCGGGCCGTTTCGCGACCTTCCTTGCCTTCGAGAGTTCTCACGCGCACGGCTACGGTGGAGACAACAATGTCTACTTCCTTGACGACGATGCCCCGCATTTCTGGCTTGACAGGGAGGATATGACCGCCATCTCCCCGAAGATACACCTCAGGGAACTGTGGCGGCAACTTGACGCCAGCGGAACACCGTACCTCACCATCCCCCACCACACCGGCAGGAGCGGGAAGTTCCGGACATGGGACGACGACTGCTACGAACAAGAAAAGGAACCGCTTTTCGAAATCTACTCCAGCTGGGGCTCGTCAGAGACGCGCTGGTCCCGCATCCCCATCAGCGGCGGGAACAACGACGCGCCGTCGTACTTCGTTGACGCCCTCAAGGCGGGAGCGCGGTTCGGAGCGATTGCGTCAAGCGATGACCACGCCACGCTTCCAGGAGAGGTTCACCAGCACCGCATCGCTCCCTTCCGGCTTCCGTCTCTCGTCAGCGCACCCCACCAGGGTCTTGCCGCCATCCGCGCGCCAGAACTGTCCCGGGAGTCGCTTTTTGCCGCGATGCGGCGCCGGCAGACCTACGCGACGACCCTCGCGATGTCGCTTGTGGAGATGCGCATCGGCGACGCGTTGATGGGTGAGGAGATTCCTCTGGACGAGCCCCTCCGCCGAAGCCGGGAGGTCCGCGTCCGCTTCACGCTCCACGACGCCTTCTCCGCCCGCGTCACCCTCGTGCGAAACGGAGAGGAGTATGCCACGCAGACCGTTGCCGGCAGGGAACTCTCCGAAGGGATCAATGAGATAACCTTCGTTGACTCCGAGCCGTTTGCGCGCATTGCGCTCAAAAACGCGCGCTTCCATCCGGAGCCGTTTGTCGTCTACTATGTCCGCATTGAAGATAACCACGGATTCCACCAGTGGACAAGCCCCATCTGGATTGACGGAAAATAACGCGCTGACGTGCGGCCTGTTGCGTCCAGCGCTGCTGCCTCGGATCACCGGCAGGCGCCGTCGGAAAAGGAGCACACCATGACAATACTGCGTCGGATTGGCGCGCTCTGGTGCGCGGCGCTGCGTGCGGCGGTCGCCGCAGATTGCCAAAAACTAAAGGTTGCTGCGCGCACGCTCCCTGCCGCGGCAGGAGAAGACCCCAGGAACAGCCAGGCAGGCCGGTGGTGATTGCGGCGGCGAGAAACGGCGCCTTCTCGGGAAAGATAGCGGTGAGCAACGCGAAGACGCGCGCCGCGCAGGTCTCTGACCTCAGGGCGGGAACCGCAGTCATACCGGTTGAATCCGTCCTCATCCGCTACGGCGTGCCCTGGCCTGCGGAGTTCGGGAGTGAACTTGCCAGCTGCATTGATCTCCTGCTGGAATCCCCGCCGGAGAAAGTCCCCGCCGACGCAGAGGTATGGCTTACGGTGAATGTACGAAGGATGCGCAGGCAGGTGAGGTTGCCCGCGTGCTGAACGCGAAATAGAAGATTCTCCGGCCGGTGTCCGCAGATGCCGGAGAAAAAGACGACTCAGTTCGGACCGATTCTCGTCAACCGCGGATACACGGTGACCGTCACGGGAATCTCCTGCGGGTTGTTGTCAGCGTTTGCGTCGCTGATGAGGATGGCGCCGGTGTAGGTTCCCGGCAGGAGGGCTGTCGCCCTGAACTGAACCGTGATGCCTACCCGGTTCCCGTCGGAACTTCCCGCCGCAGGCGAGCAGGTGAGCCAGGGAACCGTGGGCACAACCCTGAAGTTCAGCGTGCCGCCGCCAGTATTCCGTACCTCAAACAACTGGTCGGGAGGATTGTTCCCCGACCGGCAGACCGCCGTGATGTTCTCCGGAGAGCGACTGATGCTGGGCCATCTGTTGACGAAGACCGCTCCCTCTGACACCGTTGCCTGTATTTGATTGCCCTGCGTGTCGACGAACTTCGCCGAGGCAACCCTGATGGGCGTCTGTTCGCCAGGCGCACCGGTGACATTGACGGCGATGCGGAGGAAAAGCCCTGTCGCGTCGGCAATGCCCCGCTCGCTGGAACCTGCGATTCTCAGCGTTGTTGTTCTTCCGGACACGGTCCGCTGCACCCGTATGACAAACTGGCTGCTGAGGGGAGTGCGTGCGTTCTCCGACACCTCTCCCGTTCCCGGATGGTACCAGCCGGGTACCACCTCGAACACCGTATTGTCATAGGTCAAAGTGATGTCAAACCCGCTGAATGTGGAGTCGGCAACCGAGATGGGGATGAACCCACCCCTGGCGCCTGAGTCCGCCGTCACGCGGGCAAGAGAGACGCTGACCGCACCGTGGCACACGAAAGGCGCCGCGAGAAGCAAGCAGGCATACATAAGAAACCGGCGCATACTCCCTCCTTCGGACACCGGAGACGCTGCCGCGCGTCCCTGTTCCGTGTAGACTGCCTTTACGATACTACAACCCGTAGAATATCTGCAACTGGGCAACGGTCGGATTGCCCGGATAGAACTCTCCCTGCAAACCTATATACCCGCCCGCCCGACGGACGAGCATCAACGCAGTGTAGCCGCCGTCCCTGTTTGGAACGTACACTGTGACAACATCGCCAACCTCGATAGGCCTGCCGGCGATAATCGTCATCTCCACGGAGGGGCACCACGATGCATCGAGCGTTCCACGGCCTGAGGAACACGCTGTCGCACCAGTAGTACTGGACGCCTCCGACCCAGACGATGATGCAGTTGCGGGGTAGCCCGGCGAGAACCGCCCCGAACGGAGGAGCGCTCACCACAATGGCACATCCGATCGGCGTGCCATCCCAGCGGTGGTCCGGTTTCCATTCCCACCTGTCGTCATATCTGTCTCCCGGACCGTATCCGGCGTGCGGACCGGCGCCCGCTCTCGCTTCCGGGATAAAACGAGAAGGACTCTGGTCTTTCACATCCTCGCCGCCTACCTGACCTGTGCCGCCTCTTGCGGCGTCAAGGACTGTCCACCTCTGCGGCTTCTCATCTGTGGCCCTGAACGACGATGCCATCGTCGGCGCCTGTCTTGTCGCGCAGGGCGCCGTCGTCCACACAGTCCTCTTCCCCATGAAGAGGAACGGTTCCGGCACGCAAGAGACATCTATCGCGGAGCCCTCTTTGCGCAGACGCCGGCACCTCGCCACGAGAGATGACAACTTCAGGGTCTATGAGCGCCGCATGGACTGACGCGGGACGGGCCTTGCCTGCCCGTCAGGCAGGGTGGTCCCGCAGCCGCCCCGCCGCGGCAGTCCTCTGCCTTTTCCGCGGATGCCTGAGGATGTACAATGGCCACCGCAGCGCCAGAAGGAGGGGCATATGCGCACCTGGGTGCTTCTCGGGACGAAGGAACACTGGGATGTCGCCTTCTCCCGTTCTCCCGACGTCTGGGGACTGACGGGAAGATGCTTCACCACCTACTGGCAGATGTCCAGGGACGACCTCCATCTCTTCTATGCAATCTCTCCCGTCAAAGGATTCATCGGCTACGGGTTTTTTCTCACCAAGGTTCCCCGGGACGCCGACGATTACTGGCCCACGGTATCACGACAGTATGGCCCGCGTACGCGAGGTCGTGGCGGTCTTTGTGCCTCCGTTGCTAGAACTGGATGAGACCTTCTCGTACCTCAAAGAGTCAGGATTTCAGCAACTGACCGAGTCCTGTTCGAACGCATAAGCGCAAGGAATGTCTTGACAGATGGCACAAAGTTCAGTATAATCCATACAAATGCAGTAGGAAAACTTATATTTCAAACTACAGCAGGGAGGGACGATGTTGCGACTGTCTACCAAGGGACGATACGGCGCGCGGGTGATGCTCGACCTGGCAATGCACTACGGAGAAGGATACATCTCCATCAGGGACATTGCCAGACGGCAGGGTATTTCTGAGGGCTACCTTGAACATCTCCTCACCCTTCTCCGCTCACAGGGTCTTGTCAGCTCAAGCAGGGGGGTTCAGGGCGGCTATATGCTCAAGAAACCTCCTCGGGAGATAACCCTTGGCATGGTCATCCAGGCGCTGGAGGGCACATTCTCACTCGTGGAATGCGTCACTTCTCCTTCGGCATGCCGGAGGGCTGACGACTGCGTCACGCGGGAAATCTGGGTGGAGGTGAACAGGAAGATGTCAGAGGTGCTTGACGCGGTAACCCTGCAGGATATGGTGCAACGCACAGATGAGAAAAGACGGCAGCAGGCGGTGATGTACGAAATATAGGTCTTGCCACAGAAGGAGGGGATATGGGCCGGATATACAGAGATATTACGGAGACAGTCGGGTCAACGCCGCTTGTGAAACTCAACAGGATGGCGAAAGGGTTGCCCGCTTTGGTCGTCGCAAAACTTGAGTCGTTCAACCCGCTTTCAAGCGTCAAGGACAGGATCGGACTGAGCATGATTGACGACGCAGAGAAGAAGGGGCTGATTGGACCAGACACCGTCATCATCGAACCCACCAGCGGTAACACAGGAATCGCGCTTGCCTTCGTGTGCGCCGCCCGCGGGTACAGGTTGAAACTCGTGATGCCGGAGACAATGAGCATCGAACGGAGGCAACTTCTTGCGCTTTTCGGGGCACATCTGGTGCTCACGCCGGGCGCGGAAGGGATGAGGGGCGCGGTGCAGAAGGCGGAACAACTGGCGAGGGAGACGCCGAACTCATTTATGCCGCAACAGTTCAAGAACCCTGCGAATCCGGAAATTCACAGGAAAACGACCGCTGAGGAGATATGGCGCGATACCGATGGGAAGGTAGACATACTCGTCGCGGGCGTGGGAACAGGTGGCACCATTACAGGCGTTGCAGAGGTCATCAAGCAGAGAAAGCCGTCGTTTTGCGCGGTCGCGGTTGAACCGGAAGAGTCGCCCGTTTTGTCCGGCGGGAGTCCTGGCCCGCACAAGATTCAGGGCATCGGCGCCGGTTTTGTGCCGGAGGTGCTGAGAAGAGACCTTGTTGACGAGATTGTGCGGGTGACCAGCGACGACGCTGCCGCCACCGCGCGACGCCTCGCGCGCGAAGAGGGGATTCTCGCGGGAATCTCCTCCGGAGCCGCCGTCTGGGCCGCGCTTCAGGTCGCCTCGCGGAAAGAGCACGAAGGCAAACTAATCGTCGTGATTCTTCCCGACACCGGCGAACGGTATCTCTCCACAGGGCTGTTCCAGTAGGCGGAAAGGAACCGGAGGACGCGGCCGCACCGCAACGGAGCGCGAGGTTGCCTCGCCACATATCTACGAAAGGAGCCGATATGGATGCAAAGAGACGGTTTGACACATTGGCTGTTCACGCGGGCCAGGAGACAGCAGACCCTGCTACAGGGGCGCGGGCAGTGCCTATCTATCAGACGACATCCTATGTCTTCAAGGACACCGAACACGCTGCCGACCTCTTTGCCCTGCGAGAGTTCGGCAACATCTACTCCAGGATCATGAATCCCACCAATGATGTCTTTGAGAAAAGGGTGGCTGCCATCGAAGGCGGCACCGGCGCGCTTGGCGTCTCATCGGGACAGGCAGCCCAGGCTCTTGCGCTCCTTGCGATCACGCAGGTTGGAGACGAGATTGTGTCGGCAGACAATCTGTACGGTGGGACCTACCAGCAGTTCCACTACACCTTTCCAAAGGTCGGGAGGAAGGTTATCTTCGTCGATTCTCGCAACCCCGACGCATGGAGAAAAGCCATCAGCGATAAGACGCGCGCCATCTACGCAGAAATCATCGGGAACCCCAAACTTGATGTCCCTGACCTCGAGGCAATCGCAAGGATTGCCCATGACGCAGGCATCCCTTTCGTGGTGGATAATACGGTCGGCATCGGGCTGGTTCGGCCCATCGACTACGGCGCAGATATCCTGACCATATCGGCAACGAAGTTCATAGGTGGCCACGGCACATCCATCGGCGGAGTCATCGTGGACTCAGGAAAGTTTGATTGGAGCAACGGCAAGTTTCCCGAGTTCACCGAACCGGACCCGAGCTACCACGGACTGAGGTACTGGGAGAGTTTCGGGAACTTCCCCGGCCTCGGGAATATCGCGTTCATCACAAAGGTGAGGGTGCAGTGGCAGCGGGATTTCGGCGCCGCATTGAGTCCGTTTAACGCGTTCTTGTTCCTTCAGGGCCTGGAGACCTTACCCCTGCGTGTCAGGAGGCACTCCGAGAATGCGCTGGAGGTTGCCCGCTTCCTGAGAGCACACCCTCTGGTGAGATGGGTGAACTATCCCGGACTGCCCGACAATCCTGGTCACGCAGTGGCAAAGAAATATCTCCGGTCCGGGTTCGGCGCCATCGTTGGCTTCGGCATCAAGGGCGGACTGGAGGCGGGCAAGAGATTCATCAATTCCGTCCGTCTCCTGTCGCATCTTGCGAATATCGGCGATGCGAAGAGTCTGGTCATACATCCTGCCTCAACGACCCATCAGCAACTCACCAGAGAGGAACAGGAACAGACCGGCGTGACCGAGGACTACATTCGCCTGTCCATCGGACTTGAGGATGTCGATGACATCAAGGAAGACATCGACCAGGCTCTGCGCGCAGCGGCGCGGTAGAGATGCGACGTATGAGAGGAAAAGAGAAGATTGACGCGATGAATGAGGGACGCATAGGGGTGGTGGAGACGCGGTCGTTCACATTCGCCCGCCCGCCGGACACGTTCCGGCTTGAGTGCGGCGAGACGCTGAGTCCCGTCACCCTTGCGTATGAAACATACGGACATCTCAACGCCCAGAAATCAAATGCCATTCTCATCCTTCACGCGCTGTCGGGAGACGCGCACGCGGCCGGCTTTCACGAGGGGGAGGAGAAGCCCGGCTGGTGGGATGAAATGATTGGACCCGGCAAGGCGTTTGACACGCGCACATACTTTGTCATCTGCTCAAATGTACTCGGGGGATGCCGGGGGTCTACAGGACCATCTTCCCCTGACCCGAGCACAGGCAGACCGTATGGCGCCCGGTTTCCTTTCATCACAATAGGCGACATGGTCGCCGCCCAGCGGAATCTTGTGGACCACCTTGGGATTGACTCGCTTCTTTCAGTCGCCGGAGGGTCGATGGGCGGTATGCAGGCTCTTCAGTGGGTTGTGAAGTATCCAGAGCGGGTGCGCAGCGCCATTGCAATTGCCACCGCTGCACGCCATTCGCCTCAGCAGATTGCCTTCAACGAGGTCGGCAGACAGGCAATTATGGCTGACCCCGGCTGGAAGGATGGCGACTACTACGATGGGCCGGGGCCTGAAAAAGGTCTCGCTGTGGCGCGCATGGTCGGGCACATCACCTATATGAGCGACAGGTCGATGGAAGAGAAGTTCGGTCGACGCCTGAGGGAGGGCGGCCGCTGTGCTGGAGGCAGGAATATATTCGAAGTGGAGAACTACTTGCACTATCGCGGGCACAGTTTTGTGAGGCGATTTGATGCCAATTCGTACCTGTACATTACCAAGGCGATGGACCACTTTGACCTGGCCCGGGGAAGACCTCTCTGGGAAGCGCTCCGGGGAATCCACGCGAAACTTCTTGTGATTGCGTTTCGGTCTGATTGGCTGTACCCCGCGTACCAGTCGCAGGAAATTGTGCGGGCGTGCAAACGTGCTGGCCTTGATGCCACCTACTGCGAGATAGATTCCACATATGGCCACGATGCGTTCCTCGTAGAGACACCGCAACAGACCCATCTCATCAGGCATTTTCTGCGGAAGGTTCAGTGCGGACAGACAACGGAAGCGTATGAGATATAGCGATTCCCTTCGGCAGATGGAATACAGGACGATTGCCGGGCTCGTCCGGAAAGAATCCTCTGTCCTTGACCTCGGGTGCGGCACGGGGGATCTGCTGTCCCTGCTGGCTGTTGAAAAGAATGTCCGCGGACAGGGAATCGAGATAGACGAACGGTCAATCTATGCGTGTGTGGCTCGAGGATTGAGCGTCTTTCATGGAGATATCGACTCAGGGCTGTCTGAGTATGCTGACAAGTCCTTTGACTATGTAGTTCTGTGCGAGAGCCTTCAAGAAGTGAGGCATCCGGACATTGTGCTGAAGGAAGCTCTGCGTGTCGGAAGAAAGGTCATTGTGAGTTTCCCAAACTTTGCACATTACCGGGCACGGGTTCAATTGTTCTTCCGCGGCAGGACTCCTGTCACGCCTGCGTTGCCCTTCCCGTGGTATGACACACCCAACCTGCACTTCCTGAGCATCGGGGATTTCATTGCGTACTGCTCCCTGAGGAACATCCGCATAGCGCGATCAACGTTCCTCTGTGAGCGCGGCACGATACGGCTTTTCCCAAGCCTGCGCGCACTCGTCGGCATTTTCGTCCTTTCCCGCCCCGAGACCCCGCCCCATCCTTCCCGGACTTGACAAGAGGAAAGGGGCAGGTTATACTTATCTCCGGTTGGGCAGAGTTGACATGCTGGCGGATCGAGTGTGGCGTTGAGAAACGAAGCGCAGTCTCGAGGGTTTGTTGATCAAAAGTACCGGGTGTGCACACAGCCGCAGGACTTTTGACCTGCGGTATTTTTTTTTGCAGCATAACAGAAGGAGGGTTGTAGATGAATGGGAAGGTGAAGTGGTTTAATGAGCAGAAGGGGTATGGCTTCATCACGGCGGAAGATGGAACAGAGGTCTTCGTCCACTTCTCCGCAATCAAGGGAGAGGGATTCAAGACGCTCAACGAGGGCGAGTCTGTTTCCTTTGACGTTGAGCAGGGTCCCAAGGGCCCCAAAGCCGTCAATGTTATGAAGTCCCCGCAGTAAGACCGATCCCTGACAGTACCGGGTTCGGAGCACAGCGGTCCGCCGAAGCGGACGCAAGAGGGCTGTTTCTGCGCATAGCGGAAGCAGCCCTTTTCCTTTGCCCCTTTCCACACGCACCCCAGATACGCTATACTTACCCCCGCGCACAATGGAAAGACCGCCGAGCATCCTCCTCATCATCGTGGAACACACAGGGCAGATGTCCATCGGACCGCACAGTCCCTGCCAGACGCCGCACCTTGACCGTCTTTCTGAGCGCGGCGTCCGGTTTGAAAGGTGCTATACCACAAATCCCATCTGTTCTCCCGCGCGCGCGTCCCTGATGACAGGCCTTTACCCGTCCGCACACGGGATGTGGGACTGCGCCCATACGCAGCGGAAGGAGTGGCTGGACGTGCCCGCGGGCAGATTCACCCACTTCGCCTCCCTCCTGCGGGACGCGGGCTGGCGCACCGCATACTTCGGCAAGTGGCATGTGGAGCAGACAGGCAGACTTGAAGATTTCGGCTGGTCAGAGTACGACTGCTCTGTCCAGCACTGCCGCCTTGAGGCAACGGACAGCCGAAAGATTGTGGTGAAGACCGACGGCTACCGCGACTTCCTCCTCGCGGGGATAGACCGGTCCAGCCGCGCCCCTCGCCATCCCGCCTTCGACGCGGGAATCTCATTCCTGCGGCGGACTTCTTCCGCGGGAGAGCCGTTTTTCTGCGTGGTCTCCACCGTTGAGCCGCACGACCCGTACATCGCTCCGGCTGAGTACGTTTCACGGTACGACATTCGCCGCTTCCCCCTGCCGGCGTCGTTGCGCGACGCGTGCGCAGACAAACCGGAGGTTGTCAGAAGGATGCAGAAGGTCTTCGCAGACCTGACCGATGACGACTGGAGATTCCTGCGCGCCTGCTACTGTGGCACGCTCTCGTTCATCGACGGCGAGGTCGGAAGGATACTCGCCTGCCTCGAAGAGACAGGCCGCCTTGACGATACGCTGGTCATCTTCACCAGCGACCACGGGGATATGCTCGGCGGCCACGGTCTTGCCACAAAAGGGGTCGGCACCCCGTACGAGGAAGTGCTCAATATCCCGATGATTGTCGCCGGACCCGGGGTCCGGAAAGGCGTGGAGGAAACCGCCTCTCTCGTCAGCATCCTTGACCTCGGTCCGACGATTCTTGACCTGTGCCGCCTTGCCCCGCTGTCATCGGCGCACGGGAGGAGTTTCCGGCAGATTCTTGAGGGCAGACACAATCCCGACCAGTGGCAGGACGCATACGCGGAGTTCTTCGGCCAGAGATTTATGTACACCCAGCGGATCGTCTGGCACAGGAACTGGAAGTATGTCTTCTCCCCCGGCGGCATTGACGAGTTGTACGACCTTTCAGAGGACCCGCACGAGCGGAGAAACCTCGCCTCTGACCCGGCGCACAGAGAACCCCTCCTCTCAATGTGCGGCAGGATGTGGAAGAAGATGAAACAGATTGGCGATATGTCACTCTTCAACTCGCACTACGCCGTTTTGCGCACCGCGCCCGCGGGTCCCCTTGCCGCCGAGGAGGAAAGCGACAGATGACCCACCGCGAACGGGTGCGCGCAACCCTTGCCTTCCAGCCGACAGACCGTCTCCCGTACGACCTGATGGAAGGAACCGTCTGGGAGGAACTTTTCGCCTACTTCCGCACTGCGCGCGGGCTGACAGACCCTGAGCAACTGCCCGATTTTCTGGACACCGACTTCAGGTGGCTGTTCAGGCCGCCGGGAGACACCCCGGGCAAGGATGCGCGTCGTGAAAGGTCTTCTCTCACCTTTGAGGTCGCGCACGGTCCGCTTGCAGGCGCAACCACGGTCGCGGAGGTTGAACGGCACCGCTGGCCTGACCCGACACGGTGGCTTCCTCCCGACGCGAAGGGAGCGCGGCAGAGATGGCCTGACCACTGCCTCGTGCTCCTGCCCGGCTGGTCTCCGCTCTTCTGGGGCGTCTGCGATGCGTTCGGCGTGGAGCAGGCGCTTGTCAACCTTCATCAGGCGCCGGCGCTGTTTGAGTGCGCCGCGCGGTGCATCCACGAGAGGTATATGGAGCGGCTCGGCCGGCTTCTTCCGGCGGCGCGGGGATACTGCGACCTGTGCTGGCTTGCCGACGATTTTGCGGGACAGCAGGGGATGCTCATCAGCCCGGAACACTGGCGCAGGCATATCAAGCCGCTCCTTGCCGAGCAGGTTGCCTTCGTGCACAGACACGGGCTTTCCGTCATCTACCACTCCTGCGGCGCGGTTCGTCCGGTCATCGGAGACCTCATTGATATCGGCGTCTCCTGCCATCTCGTCTTCCAGACGAAAGCGCGCGGAATGGACCCGGAATCCATCGCCAGGGAGTTCGGCGGCAGGATGGCGTTTTACGGCGGGATGGATGTGCAACATCTTCTCTCGTTTGGCACTGCCGAGGAGGTCAGGCAGGAAGTCCTCAGGAACGCCGCCGCCTTCGAGCGCTGCGGCGGGTACATCGTCGCGAACTCTCACACCTCGTTCGCAACTATCAACGGCAAAAACGTGGAGGTGATGTGCGAGACGGCGCGCGGATTGCGGGGGAAAGGGGCAATATGAGCGACATTGCGCGTATCACCGACGGCAAGACAGGAAGATACTCCTCGTGGGACACCTCTGGCAGGAACCGCGACTTCTGGGTGCTCAAACCCGGCGAGGCGCGGGTTCTTGCGGACATCCGCGGCCCGGGGAGGATAACCCATATCTGGATGACACAGAGGAATCACTATCGCGACTGCCTCCTGAGGATGACCTGGGACGACGACGGATACCCGAGCGTGTGCGTCCCTCTCGGCGACTTCTTCTGCCTCGGACACGGATTTGTCAACTCGTTCCAGTCGCTTCTTTTCTCTTCGTCCACGACGCATAATAACTCTCTTGAACGCCCGTGTGCGCTGAACTGCTACGCGCCGATGCCTTTCCGGAAGCGCGCGGTCATTGAACTGGTCAACGAGAGTGCAGAGGAGCATCTCCAGTACTTCCACATTGACTTTGAAAAGGGCGCGGTGCCCGACGACGCCGGCTACTTCCACGCCGAGTTCCGAAGAACAAATCCGTTTCGCGGCTGGGGTCCTGAGATTCCGGTCAACAATCCCTGCGCGGACGCAGTCAACAAGGAACGAACCGCGTGGGAACACAACTACGTGATCCTCCAGACCGAAGGCAGGGGACACTACATCGGATGCAACCTCTCGGTGACAAACTTTCAGGGCACCTGGTGGGGAGAGGGGGACGAGATGATATGGGTTGACGGGTACCGATGGCCGCCCGACATCCACGGCACCGGCTCAGAGGACTACTTCAACCACGCATGGGGGATGCAGCCGCTGGCGTACCTGCGCAACGGCTCGTCTCTCCATACAGACCACACCGGCGGCTATCAGACCTCCTACGTATTCCACATTGAGAACCCTGTCAGGTTCCAGAAGGACATCAAGGTGACCATTGAGCACGGGCACGCAAACCACCTTGGAAACGAGATGGCATCTGTGGCATACTGGTATGCGGAAAGACCGTGCCCGGTCGCGGCGCCGCCGCCAGCGGAGAAACGCAGACCTGTGTTGCGGGACAACTCTGGCAGGTGGTTGTACAACCCCCTCAACCAGATACCAGGCAAGCCCGTCAAACTAACACAGGAGATGAAACGGTTGAAAGCGCGCTGGAACGCGCAACAAGGAGGAAAGAGATGAAGGAACCGGCGGTGTGGGCTGTGGTCATTCTGCTCGGCTTTGCTGGCATCTGTCACGCTCAGAAGTCGCTCCTGTCCGTCGCGCCGGCAGAACACCAGCAACTGTTTGCTGACGCAAAGAAAGCGGTCCTCGCGGAAGCGGCAAAACAGCCGTACGACATCACAAAATCCGCCGAATCGTACTTCTGGCTCGTCTCGGCGCGACTCACCCCTCTGATGAAGGCGTACCGCTACTCGCATGACCCTGCGTTCCTTGAGGCCTACCTTCCGCTCCAGGAGCAGGTTCTCTCGCAGAGATACATCCATCCGACGAAACCGGAGTGGAACGGCTGGTGGACATACCAGTCGGAAGGAAACCTGAAGAACACCGCCCTCATCGACCACGATACCATCATCTACTTTGTGCCGGCGCTGATGTTCGTCCGGGAGGTTCTTGCCGACCCTGCGCTGAAGGCGAAGTACGGCGAGAAGGCGATGGCATACCTGAAGGATGTGGAGGCATCCATCCGCGCGTGGGACACACGCGGATGCTGGGTGGACTTCCCCGACGGTTCCGGCTGGTACCGCACCATCTCGCAGTACCCTGACACATCCACAGGCGAACTAAAACCGCTGGAGACGATCTTCAGCGGCGGCGTGGTCCCTTACAACAAGGTCCACGCCCTGTTTGAAGCGCTCAGCATCGCCTACGAGATAACCGGCGACCCGTGGTACCGGGCAAGGATGGAAAAGTGCTGCAAGTTTTTCAGGAAACACTGGCGGGTTGACGAGAAACACGCTGAGTGGAACTATCGGGACCACGCGTTCCCCGGCGATTATGAAAGCGGCGTGGTGGGACAGGGGAAAACGCGAAGCGGCGCGTTCGTCCACACCCATCAGGGCTACTACGCGCTTGACGTTTCCGGCGTCGTCACCGCGTGGGACTGGAACATCTTCTATCCGAAAGAGGACATCGAGAAACTCATCCAGACCAACCTTGAGTTTATGCTCTTCGGCGAGCCGGACGCGCCGAAGTTCAAGATGATCAACGGCAGTTACACCGAGGAAGGGAAGTACGGCAAGGGACTGCTGTGGACAGCTCTCGCCCATTTCAGCCAGAAGACCCGCGACCTGTGGCGGAAGCAGGTCGTTGACGCGAAGGCGCGAAACTCCTGGATGTGGCATTCAGACGCCCTTGACTACCTGCTTGAAGTTGCCAATCCTGTCTCTTGGGACCATCGGCTGGAAGGCACCCAGGGCAAACTCCTCGGAAAGTAGCCGGGCAAGAGGTTCGGCTTCACGGCGGGGAAGGCGGTGCTTCGCTTTCCCCGCGTCCTTTCTCCTCGTTCCGCCAGGATTTCTCACAGAAGGCGGCACGGGGTATCATATACCTGCCCGGAGGGGTAGCATAGATGGTCTAATGCGGCGGATTGCTAATCCGTTGTACCGTGGAAACGCGGTACCGTGGGTTCAAATCCCACCCCCTCCGCTACCAACCCCTTTGGCATCTCTGGAAGGAGGGGCGCCACCGCGAGGAGTAACGAGCGGTGTCTGGCGCGCCGGTCGAGATGGTGAGACCGGCCGGGTAAGTTCGTGCAGTTCACCGGTGGTGAGCCGCCCGGGCGAGTCGGAGCGAAGCGGAGACCGCCAAATCCCACCCCCTCCGCTCCTCCGATTGTCTCGCGCGGGCTCCGGCTCGAAGAGCACTGAACACCCTTCCCGGACACGCAAGGCAAAACCCTATCACTCAAGACGAATTGAAACGGCGGAGATATGACCCTCGACGCCGAAGAGGTTGACGCTCCGTGCTTCCAGCCGGTTGTCGCCCTGATGGAGACGCCACAGGAAGTTGGTTCCTGGCAGCACCTGCCAGTTGCCGCCGTCCACCCGATACTGGAACTCCTTGAAGTTCGGCGTCATCGTGCCGAAGGTTACCTTCACCGCGTCGCCCTCCGGAACAAGCGCCAGAGCCGCCTGATTGACGGGGTAGTAGAGGTCTTTCACGTCGAACGCGTTGGTGACCCCCTCTCCGACTTCAAACCGCCCACCCCTCCCGGGGAGTTTGTCGTTGACATACACGCTGGCATTGGTGATGCTCATCCGGACGCCTCCCTTCTTCGGCTCAAGGCGCCAGATGGCATTGTCCCTCGCGTGGGTCACTATGTCGCTGGTCAGTTCTACATACCTGCCGTGGTAGTACTCGTAACTGGAAAGCGGCACGCCGTTTCTCTCATGCCAGATGTTGCTGGTTGCGTCCATCATCACCCACCTGCCGTACTGGTTTGACCACACCTCGTTCCAGGTGTGGGTGCTGTGGCCGCATAGCCGGCAGACCCATCCCATCGCCGCCATCGCGGTGAGCATCACGCTGCCGCTGTGCATACACTGGAACACATGCTCCCTTCGCGACTCCCGCAGAATCCACAGGGGGTCTTTCAGGTTGTATAACTCCTGCGCGTGGCCGAAGTCCCACTGGTCCCAGATCCACCGCATCAGGAGCGTCTGCTTCTCAAGTTCGGTCTTGCCGGAGGCGACAACGTCGTCGAGTTTGTATGTGTCCCTGATGGTTTTCAGTTTCGGGTCGTCATACGGCGCCCAGAAGGCACCGGTTGAGAACTGGTTCTCCACATACGGCAGGACATCCGCTTTCACGACAGTCGCTTTCTTTCCGGCGACAGTGAAGACGGCACCTTCTTCCAGAGGGAGCGCGTTCTCCATTTTGGCCAGCGCAGGACCGAGCGCAGCAGGCTTGATACTCTCGTCTTCCTTCGATGGCAGCGACGCGAGAATCTGCTCCATCGTCGCAAGTTCAAGGAGGTTTCCCGACGGCTTTTCCTGCGGGCCAAGCGGGGTGAGGTGAAGAGCGCTGAGGGCAAACATCCCATCGAACCTGACAACGGCTCTGCTGTCTCCTCCGAGGGTGGTGACACGCAGGGTGTTCTTGCCCTTCTTCAGCGTGAGGGGAACCGGCAGGGTGCCCAGCGTGTAGTTATCAAGACCGCCTGTCTTCGGAGGGATGAAGCCGCTTAGTTCCTCAACCTTCTCGCCGTTGACGTCTATCTGGAGCCGGCAGTATCCATCAGCCCGGTAGTGAAGACCAAGCGCATACCTTCCCGCGGCGGGAACTTCGACCTCCCACTCCACCCAGTGGCCGGGGTCTTTCCAGCACTCCCGCCAACGACTGCCGACCGCGCCCAGCGTCGCCGGTGTGATAATCTGCACCTTGCCGCCTTCCTGAGAGGTAAACCGCGCCGCGGGGATTGAGATGGCAGGCATACCGTCTCCTGCAAGGACAATCTCGCTCAGGCAGATGCTTGTGTCGTCAAGGCAGGTCATCCGGATGGTGTTGCGGCCGCGCTTCACGTTGAGAGACACCGGAAGGGTCGTCTCACCCCACTGCTGCCAACCATCCTGCCACTTTCCCTTGCTCGTGGGTGGAAGGGTGAACGATTCCAGTCCGGGGACAATCTTCCCGTTGAGGGCAAGAGACCTTCTGGCAGGTATCTTCGCCACATACGCAAGGGAGACCTTGCAGGCGCCTTCCTTCTCACAGTCAAAAGCCCATTCAAGGGAGTGGCCTGGCGTGTACCAGAAGTGGATGAACTCTCTGGTTTGGTTCGTGAGCGATTCGACGCGCGATGCGTTTCCGCCTTCCTGCGCAGTGAAGGAGACCGCGGGGATGATGAGCGTCTTCTGGGACAGTGCCTGCCCGGGTGCTACCTGCGGAGAGAGGATGAAAGGCAGGACGGACATCGCAATGGACACAGCAACAACGCCAGGCCGTGTGAGGGGTCTCATCTCATCCTCCGTGGAACAGGAAACCGGTTCCCTTCTTGTCGCAAAGGTCGCTCCTGTCCACGACCAGTGTACCATACATCTGCCGGGTGGGGGATGCGCGCCGGCACGGCTCACCGCACGACCTGCACGCGAGACGGCACGCAGCGAGTTCCGCGGGAAAGTGCGTTCCCGGCCAGCGAGCCAGCGCGTCTTGACAACCGGCAAGAAGTGGGTATAATTATTATGATGAAGGTAATATTTCTCTTGCTCGTCTGCTGTTCTCTGGCGCTGACCGCTCTGCCCGCCGCGGCGTCTGGCGGGTCCGTGACCGCCGAGCGCAGAGGATGCGGCTGTGTGGCGACGGCAGATGTCCCGCGGTGCGGATGCTGCCAGACAGGCACAACAGCCGGAAGTCCCTCATCCTGCACGTGCGCAGCGGTGCTCTCCGTTGCGGTCGCAGTTGCGGCAGGGCTCGTGGAACTTCATGCGCCTTCTGCCAGTGGCAGGGTGAGCATCAGCAACGAGAAGTGCTCGTCGTTCACGCGCAAACCGCTTCTCCGTCCCCCCGATGGGCGCGGCGAGCGTCTCGAAGCGAATGCGTGAACAAGCAGTCAACGAAAAGGAGACCACGATGACATCGATACAGAAACTGGTTGCCGGCATTCTGGTTGCCGGCGTGCTTGCCGCCGGAAGTTACGGACTCTACGCCGCAACGTGTGGAAAAACCGCCAGCCCGAAGGCGTGCGGGAGTTGCTGCACGGTGAAGACCTGTCCGTGCAATCCGTGCGCGTGCTGCGGCTGCGGCAAGTAGACGGTATTGTCTTTCCGGGGACGCCTGCTCTCTCACGAGGGTAGGCGTCTTCCCTTTGAACGCAGGCGGATGGACTGGCTCTGACAGCAGGGCCTATCCAGATGAGCAGGAGCCATCTGCATTTCGCTGCCTGACACCGCCAGGCATCCCATCGTGAGAAACTGTGAGAGATGTGCCTGACGCAGGCGGGATTTGACAGCGGTGGCAACCGGTGCGAAACTGACGATGAGCAATGGAAAGAAAAAGAAGTTGTGATCCGCCTCTGTGCGATTCTCCGTAAGCCTCGCGCTGACTTTCTTGAACAGGAATCCGAACGGGAGGAAGGCAATGAACAATCTGGCGCAACCTCTCACCCTTCTCGCGGCGTGCTGCCTGCTGGCGGCGTGCGCCACCTTCCAACCGCCGGTGGAGCCGGCCCCGGGGGAGAAGTTTGCCGGGTTGCAGCCGTACCTGAGGAAGTCGGTGATGTGGAAGTTTGCCTCCCTTGATGGCAGGGAGTTCCCCGTCAACATCTACTACCTTGAGGAAACCACCGCGGAGCCGCGCGAGGTCATTCTGTACGTGATGAACAGGGCGTGGAAGCGCATCGGGATGGAGAACGACCTTTCCATCCTGAAGGACTACCTCTCCCAGAAGTTCATCGTGATGACCCTTGACTTCGGCAATGCGCCCGAGGCGGTTTCCCCTCTCATTGACGACGACATCAATATGATTCACCGCGCCATCTTCGGCTACCAGACCCCGTCCATTCTGCGGGCGATCAAACTGGAGCCGAAGGCGGTGCGCTGCTTCGTCCTGCCGCAGGGATACCGGGTTGCCACAGACCTGACCTACTGGGAGATTGACAAGCACGGCGTCCACGGCACGCTTGAGTACATTATGAAAACCTACAACGAGACGATTGTGCCGAAGGTCCCGGGGCTGAAGCCGGCGGAGAAACCGTCGGATATGGTTGACAAAAACGGCAACCCGTTTGACTACCGCATCAAGATGGACATTGTCTATCCGTCGAAGGCGAAGAAGAGATGCCCTGTCTTCGTCTATGCGGCGACCGACCCGGAGCGCACCGCCCACCACAGGTACCTCTTTCAACTGCGCGGGTATGTGTATGTGGTGATGGGGCACTGCTTCAATCCCTGCGTGTCCCACTACTGGCACTTCATCAACTTCACCCTCGACCACTGGAACGGACTTGCCTGCTACACGGCGGCGATACGCTACCTGAACATGAATGCCGCAAAGTATGCGATGGACACCAACCACATCGGGATGATGGGCATCTCAAAGGGGCAGTACGCGGTCACGCGGCTGTCAGCGCCCAATCACACGCAGGGAGAGGAGAGCAAGAAGTACAGCGAGTTTCCCGCAGGGTTCGGCACATTCCCCGACGGAACATACGGACCCCAGCCGTGGCAGGGCTACCCCTCGCGCATCCACGCGGGCTGTCAGGGGATGGGAATGGGGCTCTGGGAGTCGGAGTATATCACCCCCGACTACGCGCCGACAATCCTGATGTGCGGGGAGAACGACAGGGATGTCATTACCAAGGAAGGCAACCCGAAGTTCCTCATGCGGCTCGAGGAACTTGATGTGAACCACGTCAACCTGTTTATGGAGGGGCTCGGACACTCCATTCCCATCGGATACGACAGACGGCTGGGGGTGGACAGGTACCAACTCGTCAATGACTTCTTTGACCGGTACTTGAAGGTGGAAGAGAAACTGCCTCCCGTAGTGCTCATCGCCTTCCCGAGAGACGGCGCGGAAGGGGTCGACGCCGCCAATCGCATCTGGGTTCAGTTCGCGCCCACGATTGACGCGAGGACTGTCTGCGACGGAGGGGGAATCAAGGTATTCAACCTCACTGACAGCCGGCAGGTACCGGGCTTCTGGAGAGCGTCTCACGGCGGCACCAAGTTCACATTCATCCCGCAGTACTGGCTGGAAAAAGGGAAAGAGTACGAGGTCATCGTGACCAAGCAGGTGAAGGATACGGCGGGCACGCCTCTTGCGCAGGAGAAACGGTTCCGGTTCAAGACCTCAGAGTGACCGGCGCGGACGGAGAGGTCGTCGTGCTCCCAGCAGGCGCCTTTTGCCTCAGGAAACTGCGCGCGAATGTTCTCACTCGAGCGGCGACAGGAGAAAATCGCCATCGGGGGACGCCATCACGAATCACGGCACAGGAACTTGACGGCGTCGGAAACTACCGCCTTGCTCGCAGCGGCGCCGCCGAAAGGTGCGTTCTAATGTCACGGCACTTCCTCTTCCCCTCGCTCGTCCTCGCTGTCTGCATCGCCGCTTGTCTCGCCGTGCCGATCTCTGCCGCCGACATCGTGGTCGACCCTAAAGCCCCGGCCGCGTCCGACGCGAACCCCGGCTCCGCTGACAAACCACTCAAGACCATCGGCAAGGCCCTGGACATCGCCAGACCCGGAGACACCATCCTTCTGGCCGCGGCTGACTATCCCTCGGTTGTCATCTCCAGGACCTACGAAAAGCCGCTCACAATCCGCGCCGCCAAAGACGCCAGACCCGTGATGGTGGGAGGCGTGGCCATCCGACAGGCAAGCGGCGTCCGCCTTTCCGGCCTCACCTTCACCTGGCGCCCAGGGACGCGGCCCGTCGGTAAGCCAATGACCCCGTTCATCGAGATTGCTTCCTGCACGGATGTCGAGATCTCCGACTGCGAGATCTATGACGACCCTTCGCTGACGACGTGGCTCGGCTGGGCCTGCAGCATGGGCGACTCCGACGGGGTGACCATTTGCGATACGAAGGCCCACCACTTCTACTTTGGCTTCAGCGCCTACCGCTCGAAGAACGTCGTCTTCCGCAATCTCGACATCCAGATGTGGAGCTACGAGGACGGCATCCGCGTCACCGAGTGCGAAGGGCCCATCCTGATTGAGAAGTGCCACATCACCAACTCAGGCATCGCCGGCGCCAAGGGCGGTCATGTGGACGGCATCCAGTCGGTCTACTGGTCGCGCAATGTGACGATTCGCAACTGCTGGATTCACGGGCTTGGACAGGGAATCGGCGCCTTTGGCGACGGGCAGACAAACCGGCGCGCCAACTGGCGGGTGGAGGGCTGTCTCATCTACGACACCTACGCGCCGCACGCCTGCTCCATCTACGGCTGCGACGGGGTGGTACTCGTCAACAACACCTTCCCGCAGAACAGACCGTTCACGCCCGGCAGCACCGGCGTCGTCATCAAGAACAACATCATCGGGCTGCCCATGACCGCCCAGGAGGATGCCATCATTGACTACAACCTCATGCTGTCCGGGTCGAAGGTCGGCGAGCACGACATCGTGGGCGACCCCAAGTTCGTCAACGCTCCCCTGTCTGTGCTGAGGAACGACGCCAGCAAGATCGCTCAGACCACGCGCAGCAAGTTCTTCATCTCCGGAGCAAGTGGCCGGCTTGCCGTCGGCGATATCGTCGAAATCTACAACACAGACGGGTCTGCCCGGGACGCCACGCCGCGCAAGGTCACCGCCGTCGGCAGCGATTGGATTGAGGTCGACCCGCCCATTCCCAACGAGGTGGACCCTGTCTTCAAGACCATCTTCATCTACAAGTGGCCTGCCGACGCCAGGACGCTGGTGCCGGACTACCACCTGAAGGCTGACTCGCCGGCCGTCGATTCAGCCGACGGTTCAGTCAGGCGCGGCAGGGATATGGACGGCCGCGAACCAACCGACATCGCCACCGTTGCCAACAGAGGCGCTGGCGAGGTGAACTACCTCGACCGCGGCGCCTTCGAGTACGTGCCTGCAGGACAAGGAGGTCGTCCATGAACGACGCGCGGTGCATGATTGGCGCAGTAGCAGCCGTCCTGGGCTTGCTGGCCGGACAGGCGCTGTCACAAGAGGCGAAGCCATCGGACTGGCCGCAATGGCGCGGACCCGGCCGCGACGGCAAGGCCGTCGGCCTGAAGGTCCCCGCGGCATGGCCCGCCCAACTGACCCAGAGGTGGAAAGTCCCCGTCGGCGCGGGCGATGCCTCGCCTGTCGTCGCCAGCGGAAAGGTCTACGTCTTCGTCCGACAGGGCGGCGACGAGGTCACGCTCTGCCTGAACGCGGCGGACGGCAAGGAGGTCTGGCGCGACGCATTCCCCGTTGCGGCTATCACCGGCCCGGACGCCTCCGCCCACTCCGGCCCGCGGAGCACGCCCGCTGTCGCCGAAGGCAAGGTGGTGACGCTCGGCGTCACGGGCGTCCTCACCTGCCTTGATGCCGGGAAAGGCACGGTCGTCTGGCGCAAGGACGAGAACAAGGGGACGCCCAGATTCCACACGGCTTCCTCGCCGATCATCGTGGACGGCCTCGCCATCGCGCAACTGGGGCCTGAGGGCACAGGAGCAATCGTGGCCTGCGAACTCGCCACCGGCAAGGAGAAGTGGCAGTGCGCCAACCAGGGGGCGGCCTATGCCTCGCCTGTCCTGGCAACCATCGAGAACACCAGGATGATTGTGACGCTCACGGACAAGAATGTGGTCGGCATCGGACTTGCCGATGGAAAACTGCTCTGGAGCGTCCCCTTTGCTGCCGGCTACAACGCCGCCACGCCGATTGTCGCCGACGGCGGCATCGTGATTGTCAGCGGGATGGGCCGCGTCGGGACGAAGGCGCTCAGGGTGTCACGGACGGGCGACAGTTGGAAGGCCGAGGAGGTCTGGGCCAATCCGCTGGGTGTGATGTACTGCACGCCAGTGATGCGGGACGGCTTCCTCTACGCCATCTCGGATAAGGGCAGTATGTTCTGCCTGAACGCCAGAACAGGCGAGACCGTCTGGACAGACCCGGTGAACAAACTCGGGAACTTCGGCGCGATGCTCGACGCAGGGGGTGCGGTGCTCTGCCTGCCCAGCAGGTCCGAACTCCTCGTGATCAAGCCCGGCGTGACGGAGTACGCCGAACTGGCCAGATACAGGGTGGGCGACGGACAGATTTTCGCGTGCCCCGCCGTCTCCGGCGGCTGGATCTACGTGAAGGACAAGGACTCCGTCATCGCCTGGACGCTCGAGTAGGAGGGCAACCCCGGCCGCCTGTCCGATGGAGGAGGCACGCAGGCCCTTCCCCTTCGCCCACGGGCGGAGGAATGCCCGATTCCGACGCGCAGACCCGGATGCGTCGGCCGCCCGAACCCACTTGCGGCCGGCAGTCGGTCTACCTCACGGGGTTGCCGGCTTCGTCGCGACCGTAGACCCGGGCAGGCGCCAGCAGTCCCGGGAACCGCTGGCGCAGCGCGACGCGCGCCTCAAAGCAGAGGTGGCAGTCGTCAACATACTCGTCGGCGTGCGGCAACCCGTACTCCTCGATGAGCCGCGCAGGCCCGCCCCGGATGAGGGGCCCTGCGATGGGGTGCTTCTCTCCGTCGTACGCCCGGACGAGGTCTGCCAGCGGCGTCTCCCAGAAGTTGCCCATCGAGAGCCCCTGGCAGAGGTGGGCATTTCCGTAGCAGTCCACGTGGATGCGCTTCGGGTTGGCTAAGTCCTCGTGCGTGCACTTCGTGAAGTTGGACCACGGCCGCGTCGGCATTCCCGGCGCGAGATTCACCGCCGCCCTGCCGCGGAACATCACGGTCCCGCGCACAGCCGGCTTCCCGTCGACCATCTCCACGCGGGGCCGCACGGTCTCCAGCACCTTCGCGCTCATGCCGAGACGCTCGGCCGCCGCCTTCACCCGGGCGGCCCGCACGCCGGCCTGCGGGTCGTAGTGCAGGTCGTCGTCGCTCACGCTCGCGCTGTCCAGCCCAAGTTCGGCAAGCGGCCGGAGCCACAGTTCCGCGTCCTCTTCCGAGAGTGCCCAGTATGCGTTGGTCACGACGCCGCCACCGATGCCCCGTCTCCTCGCAAGCCGGATGCCTTCCCGCATGACCGGAAAGTAGAGCGTCGGCTCGCCGCCCTCGAAGCAGACCCGGTCAATGCATCCCAGCCGCACCGCCTCGTCGAGCACCGCCTCAATCTGCGCCACGGTGAAGGTGCCGCCCGCACCAGGCGCCGAAAAGAGGAAGCAGTGGTCGCACTGGTGCGTGCAGGAGTAGGTCAGGAGGAAATGAAGTCCGCTCAGCATGACGTGCCTTTCCGGCGGCATTGTCCTCGTTGGTGTAGCGTGAGCCCGGACGGGAACAGGACGCGGGAGCGGCTGACCGCGGACACGACGGACGCAGGCAATCGCCACAGCCGGCTGATCCTCCGCGGTCTCGGAGGGCCGAATCTGCCTGCAAGACCGTCGAGAACTCCTGCCAGCACCGCATCTGCCTGAGCGTCCAACCCCTGTCGCCGGTATGCGCGGGAAGCATCCGCCGCGGCGGCAATGCACCTTCCGAGAATCGCACACTTCGCCTGATGCGGAGCGTGTTTTCTCACCAGAAGGATGCGGTTGCGCGCTTTCAGGTATGCCTTGGCCGGCGCGACCGCCCCTGACGACGCCATCGAGGCACTTCCCGCGTGGACAACCCGCGCCTCAGCAACCTGCCCGAGGAGGAACCCAGCCCGCGCGGCGCGGATGGAGAGGTCGTCGTCCTCGTAGTAGATGAAAAACCTCTCATCCAGAAGACCGACCCTGCGGAATAGCTCTGCCCGGACGAACATCGCGGTGCCGAACACGGCGCGGTAGACGAATCTGGCCGGCGTCCCTGCTGACGCGGGTCCGTCCGTCCGGATGTCCTTGACCGCGGTGCCGGTGAACCCCCTGCCGCTGTGAGGGGAAATGGTGCAGACCCAAGGGGTGAGGATGCCGACTCGTCTGTTTTCTTCCGCCGCGGCCACCAGCAGAGAGAGGGAATCCGGATGAACATCGGTGTCGTTATTCAACAGCCAGACGTAGTCGGCTCCGGCAGCAAGCGCCTTCTGGATGCCGATGTTGTTTCCTGCGGCGAACCCCTCATTCCTCTCCAGAGGCACCGCCTCGACCTCAGGAAACTGTGTCCAGATCTTCTTGACGCTCCCGTCGGTGGAGCCGTTGTCAACGACGACCACCCGCCCGGGCGGGCAGGTCTGGCGGCGCAGCGACTCAAGGCAGGCGGATGTGTACTGCCACCCGTTCCAGTTCAGGACAACAATCCAGACCCGGGGCGAACCGGTGCTGCCACCTTTTCCATCCATCTTTCGCTCGCGTATCTGAGACGCACAGGTTCTCTTCGTGCAGCATATGAGTATACCTCATCGTGCCTCGACGGGCGCGCCGCGGCGGCTTGACGGGCAAAGACGCCGGGTGTACTATGCCGATGCGTCTCCGACGGATTGTCCCGACGGGACTTCTCAAGGGGGGCTGTATGTCGTTTTTCGAAACAGGCGCCTTTTCCCTGTGCGCAATGGTCCTGCTGGCGGTTGGTCCGATGGCGTACGGACAGGAGAAGGAGATGTCAGACCAGATGGCTGCGCGGGCAGCCACAAAAGCACCCCAGTGCCCTGCACTTTCCGGACTTGACCTGAAGACCCGTCTCATCGACTATGTTGACTGCGCAGACCCCTCTGACCCGCATCCGTTTATGGACCAGGGCACCTCGCGGGTGGTGAGGGGACCTGCGGGCACCTACCGGGTCAGCGCGCCTCATGCGCACTCCTTCTTCGGCTACCGCATCAGGAGCGCGGGGAAGGACCGACCCGTGCTTGTCGTCTTTGAGTACCCTGACGATGCGGACAGGAACATCGGCTTCTTCACGGCGGAAAGCGGGCTGACCGGAGGCGTGAACGCTGACTGGGGACTTGAGACAGGCGCCTACACCGGCTGGCCGTATCCACTCTCAAACAGGATGCAGTACCACACCTTCGTCTGGTGGCCTCAGGACGACTGGCCCGCCGTCATCGTGGTCAACTTCAACAGGTTCGGCGATGGCGCGGCGGCGTCCCGCATATGGGTCTTTGCGATTGAGGGCGCTCTTCCGAAACTTGAGGTGCCTGAGCCAGACCCTTTTGCACCGCGGCGGCTTGGACACTACAACTCCCGCGGGTACTACCTCGCCCAGCGGCTCTACTTCGGGCTTCGCAGCCCGAACGCCGTGGAGCATATGCTTGACTACTTTGACTACATCGGCGTGAACGAACTGTCGTGGGGCGTCTGCCACAGCGATGACGCCACCATCCCGTCGTGGGGACTCGCCGGCACGCATCTTGACGAAGTGCTCGCCGCGATGGACAGGCGCGGCAGATTCTCCTTCACCGCGTGCCTGTACCCCGCACAAGACATACGCGTCGGAGGAAAGCGGCTTTCCGAGATGACGAAGGAGGAGTATGCGGCAGCGCTCATCAAGGGGTGCGAGGAGTTTCTTGACAGGTACGGAAGGTACCGGTCCCTGCGGGGCATCACCATCGGCGCAATGTACGGGATTGAACCTGTGGCGGAGATGCTGAGAAGGGGAGTTGCGCGAGATGTCGTTGACGCTATCAGAAAGAAGAGGCCTGACATTGAGGTTGCGACCTACCTTGGCGGAAGGGCTCTCCACGACGAGTACTTCGCTCCCCCATCGCGCGGAAGTTCTGCGCCGTCAGCCGAACAGGTCTGCCTCAACTGGGAGGCAAGCGGGAAGAACTGGTCCGACTGGCTGGGAGAGCAGGCGCTCGCCTGCTGGAAGGCGTGGGGACAGGACCCCGAATCTCTCAGGGGCGCGGGATTCACCGTGTACGAACAGATGCAGCCCGACGACTTCAGGGTGTTCCAGTTCTACGGAAGCGCGCAGAACCCCCGCTCGCTCATCTACTTTGACCTTGACCGGTCGCAGAAGAGAAGCGACCTCATCTCAAGCCCGTACGCGGCGCTGTGGAACACCCACTTTGAAGGACACATCGGGCTGGTGAAGGACTATAACTTCTGGTTCACCAAGGCGTGGGTCGCGCCTGACTTCAGCCCGCCTCCTCCGTGGTTCCTTGCGCCGTTTGCCACCGCGCTGGCGCTGAGAGACAGGCAGGTTATCATCCCCGGCTCGTGGAATGTCCGGTACTTCGGGCACGAAGCGGACAGCCGCAGGTTTGCGAGGGCGTTCCGCTCCCTTCCGCCAGTGGAGATGAAGGAAGCACCCTCGCCGGTTGACTCGGTCGTCGTCAGATGGGCTGTCTACAGCGGGAAACGGTATGTGAGCGCGGTGAGCCGCATCCCCTTTGCCTCGCAGGTGACCATTGACGGGGAAACCGTGTCCCTGCCTCCGTACGAACTGGTGTCCTTTGCGGACAGCAGAACCAGCGCGCCGAGAGTGGAGGCGTCTGCCTGCGCGGAGTACCGAAGATACCTTGAAGACCGCATCAGCCGGCTTGAGTCGCTCATCAACAAGGTCAGGGCGCTTGACCCGTCTGCCGCGCCTGACATCTACCGGAGGACCGCCCAGAGGGCAAGAGACCTCATCCGCGCGGGCAAACTCTACGAGGCGGACATCACCGCCGCTCCGGGACTGGTCAACGAACTGGAACTGAGAGGCGACATCCTTGACAGACCTCGCCTTTCTGCTCCCCGCGTTGCCGCAGCCCCGCCGATGAACGGGAACCTGAACGACTGGCCAGCCGGGGCGTCTGACATCAAGGCGGACACCGGCGCAGAACTTGCCTGCCATATGTACTTCCCGAACAGCTGGACGGGACCGGACGACCTCTCCGCGAGAGTGCGGCTGTGCCACGACGGACAGCGGCTGTACCTCGGCGTGGAGGTGAAGGACCAGAAGGTGGTCAGCGAGAAGGTCCAGCTGTACCGTGGGAGAAACAGGGGCAGAGAGGTCACTCACGAGGACGGTCTTGTCCTGAAACTGTCGACGCAGGCGTACCGCGACTGGAAAGCGCCGAACGACGGCTCCTGCCGTCCCGAGATTGTGTGGAGCGTCCAGTTGCCGTTCTCTCAGGAGGAGACCCGTGGACAGGGCAGGCAGGGCTTCTCATATGTGTGCCGGAAAACACCTTCGGGATATGTGATGGAAGGGTCTGCTCCCCTCTCCGAACTCGGCGTCTCCGCGGGCGGCTCTGTCGGCTTCCTTGTGATGGTCAGCGACTACGACGAGTACCGTATCCCGAACCTTGCGGACTCCGCGTGGGCGGCGAAGCAGGTTCTCCTTGTGCCGCACAAGCCGAACTTCGTCTACTACGAAGACGCGAGAACCTGCGGTCGGCTCGAACTGGGACGGTGAGACAGGAGGCATCGCCAGTGGACATCCCTATCCCGCCTATCATCGTCGTCAGGCACGCCCATCCGGCTGACAGCCATTTCCCGCGGGAACTTTCCTGCCACTGGATTGACTCTGACCTGAGCGAGACAGGCGTCAGGCAGGCGCTGTGCACCGCACAGCGTCTGAAAGCAGAACTTGCGGGCGAGCGCTGCCGCATCTGGTCCAGCGACCTGCGCAGGGCATCCCAGACCGCGGAGGTAATCGGCAGGGCGCTTGGCGCGCCTGTGCATACCACCCCTGACCTGCGAGAGTATAAAAGCTGCCTCCCCGACGAGGTGACCGCTGAACAGATGTACCGGTATGTGCCTGCCTCTTCCGCGCCGGCAAGGGATATCCTTGCGAACAGGCAGGCAGAGACCTGGCGGGAGTTCTACGACAGGGTCAGCGGCAGGATGGAACTCCTCATCGGAGAGAAAGACGGCGTCCTCATCGTGGTCGGGCACTACGGCACGAATATGCAGATCATCTCCTGGTGGCTTGGCATCGGGCTGACCCCCGATGGCGACGCGAAGGTGTCGTTTGAGACATCCCTTGCCAGCATCACCGTGTTGAAGGTGAAGGCAAACAGCAAGAGGTGCATCGAACGGCTCAACGATGTGTGCCACCTCCACGCGGCCGGGCTCACCGAGGCGGGCCGCCTCCTCGTCTCGCCGAAACCCTCGTCAGCGCCGGAGGCGCCGCAGAAGAAGTTCGGGTAGCGGACTGCCGGGCAGGCGGCGCAAGGGGGTGCCGAACCGACGAGCGCAGGCGAGGAAAAGAAGCGGAGGGTCCCTGCCCAGCAGCTTCCCGCGGATGACTCGACCATCGCGGCGATGCGTCGGGTCCGGCGGAGAAAGGGCTCCTGACAGCCGTATCAGCGGCCGGCTGCTCCCGAGACCTCGGCGGCGAGAGAGAAGAGAACTCCTGTCCGCGTGCGCCAGTCAGGCAGATACCACGCCTCTCCCGCAGAGCCGCCGCTCACCGTGAACGTCATATTCCTCGGCGGATTGTAGGTGGCATAGTCCATCGACCTGCCTGTCAACTGGAGCGTGCTGACACCTGTCCAGAGGTCAAGGAGGCGTCTGTCCAGTTCCTCTTGAATCTGCGCGCACCGTTTCTCGCCGAGACGGTTCCTCACCGCCGGCTCGGCAAGGGCTGACTCGATGGCGATGCGCGCCTCGCACTCCTGTATTCCCTCGCGGACATTCTCAAACCTCGCGGTTGCGGCAGGTCCGTCAGGTCCCGGCGCAAGGAGCCAGCTGCCAATGTCCCAGTTGTGCCACTTGCTCTGGGGGAACCTCTCTACCACCGTCGCAGACCTCTGTCCCCGGCTGTTCTTCAGGACAGGCCAGAAGTCGGCGCCGACCCGACCGATGCCTCTCTGGTTTCCGGTGATATTGAACTCGGCGTCGTATCTCACCGTCGTGAGCGTTGCCACGTTCCAGTAGCCGAACCTGTGGTACTCCGCCACAAGGTCCTTTCTCTTCCAGCCGAATGTCCTGCCTGCGGCAGGGTTGCCGTTGTACTCAAGCCCGAACGCCTTCATCCAGTAGGCGATTTTTCCGACGCTGTAGAGGTCTGCCGCCTTCGCAAGGTGGGAGACATTCACCCAGCCAAGTCCGGGCGCAACCTCGCTGAAGAAGGCAACCTCCTCCTTGTTTGGCCACTTTTCCCAGAACATCCCGAGCGCCATCGCGTCTCTCAGTCCCCTTGCCTCCATCTTCCGGAACAACTCGTCGAAAAGCGGCTTCCACAGCCGCCTGCTCTCCTTTTCCTCGTACCGCGGCAGGTAGACGACTGTTTCGCTTCCTGTTCCCGGGTCAACGACGGTCACCGCAGGACCTTTGCCCTTCAGGGCGAAGCGCGCAGAGTACTGGTCCTGATAGATGCCAGCCGACGGCGCGCTCTCCGGCTGGTTGAGGTAGATGTCCCACACATTGAAGCAGACAATCCTGGGCCTGCCCATCTCCCTCTCCGCGAGGTCAAGGTACCTGTCCATCACCGAGAAGTCGTAGGTGTAGGTGCCGTCTTTGGCGCGCACCCATCTCACCATCGACTGCTCGTTACCGAAGTTGGTGTGGCAGATGAGGGGGATGTAGACGGTCTTGCTGCCTATTTCGCCGAGGAACCTCAGCGACTTTCCTATCAGTTCCCAGTGCCTCTCAGACCAGAGGGGGACATTGTACTCAACCGCGAGGGTGTCAGGTGACTGGATAAGTTCCACCCACGTGCGGTAGTCCTGCGGTTCAGGCAGCGTCCAGTCAGCAACCTTCAGCAGAACCGGAACGGAAAGGAAGGGTTGTCCCTGCGCTTCCAACTTGAGCGCGCCGGAATACTCGCCTGCCGCAGCGCTCTTCGGGACATTGACCGTCATCCAGACAGGGATGACAGCAACACCTAACCTGCCGCCTGGGACAGATGCAGGGGGAGCGTCAAGCAGGGTGTCGTATCCCGGCGGCTGGGCGCCGTATCTCGCAATCGGGTCAGACGCAACGGCGTACCTGATGCGGATATGAGAGGCGGGGATGACCGCACCGCCTTCCGCCTTCAGCGATTCTGCGGAGACCCTGAGCCCTTCTATCTTTTCCGGGCAGGAGACGAGAAGTTTTCCTGAGAAGCGGCCGCCCTTTGCGCCGGTTATCGTCACCTTCTCCGCCGGTTCCCACGGAAGTGGGTAGACCTCAGGCGAGTCCCGCGCGACAATGTCCGCAGCAATGGCAGAAAGACCCGAGGGACGGGAAGGAGGCACAATCCCTTTTGCGTCGGCGCGGCAGGAAAGCCGGACAGAGAGCGCCTCGCAGGTGTTCCACGGAATATCGTACGGACTGCCCCTGACCTCAAGTTCGCGCGAGTCAACGCCTGAGCCCTTTTTCTCCTCGATGACCCTGTGGTACGGCGCGCGGACGACCTCAACCGCAAGGACATTCTTCCCCTTCTGGAGATACCCCGGCGGAACCGCAACATCCGCCAGAAACCTGTTCTGAGGCAGATCCGCAGAGCCGGCATCGTCGCGGGCAGGACGGAGGAACTCCCCTCCTGAGTTGACAAAGGCGTCCTCTGCGTATGGCTGGGCAAGAGTGTCTGCCTTTCCTGCAAACGCCCGCGCGACCTCCTTCCCGTTGAGATAGACGACAACGCCTCCCCTGAACGCAAGGGAAAGGCGCATCACTGAGACCTGAGAGAGATCGGTGACGAAGAAAGAGGCGCGCAGATACTGCCGGCAGAGGTAGGGAGTGCGGCACTGCGTCGGCAGAACTGTCCTCAGCCACCCGGAGTCGTCGAAATCAACCTGATTCCAGTTGCCGGGCGGACAAGCCGTCTCCCTGTCAAGGTGCGGTTTGCCTGTGAGTATCGGCTTGACCCCGCTGGCAAGCTGGACGACAGGCGGCGCAAGTGTGTGCCACGCCCTCCACGGCGTCGAGGAGTCAACGACCGCCTTCTCCTGCGCAAAGACAGCCGCGCCGCAGGCGAAGAAAATAAGCAGAGCAATCCCTCGTCTCATCCCACCCCCTCGTCCCGCCATTTAGACGATTGTAGCACAGGAAAGGGAAAGAAGGCGGAAAAGGTTGACAGGGGTCCTGACGGTTGGTAGAATCAGGGTGAGACGGTCATCGTTCTTTGACAATTCGAAAGAAAAGACAACCGGTATCGTAGTTCGTGTGGCGTCTTAACTCAAAGGGGAACTGCCGGACCTCTGCCGCTTCAGTGCGGTACGTCAGACGAGTTCTCCGAATCTTCCGTGGTGACGCCACACGCAACAGGCAATGTGTTTGACGTCACCACAAAACCGGTTGCTTCGAAGTGGTGATGGGGGCTCAGTTTTTTCTACCAGTTAGCAACGGGGAAATAAGGGAAGGGGAGTATGATGAGATTGTGCTTGAGGGTAGGGGAAGTGGGAATGCGGTTAGGGTGCGGAAGTTTATAAGTGGGCGATTGAAGGGGGCGAAATGAGTGGGGTGGTGCGTGAGATTATGCGTGAGATTATGATGGTAGGGATGGGAATGTTCTGTTTTGTTTTTGTAATTAGGCTCTTGGTGTTGTGGTGGAATTTCGTTCACCGTCGAGCAAGGGACTGGGCGAGGTTGGGACGAGCAAGGTTTGTGGTTTCTAAGGGAGGGGGGGTGAGGGATACGTGGGCTGATGGTCGAGAGCGATGGGTTGATGAGTAGAGGTAATCGGCAGAATACCCGGGAGTGTTGCGAAGCGTGGATCTGCCTGTAGGGGGTTGGAGATTGTCGTTTTATTTTCGTTTATGGGGCTTGTTTTTGGGGGGAAGGGGGTTGAGGGGGATAAATCCCCCCATGGTTGACAGCGTCGGGTTGATAGGTAGCGGTGATCGGCAGGATGCCCGTGAGGGCTCGGAAGAAGAGATCCGTCCCCTGAGGGGGGTGAGAGGGGGGGGAGGGGGGGAGGGGGGGCGGTTATGCGCGCGCGCGAT